>Ga0256405_10004096_pt1 | contig 28147 bp, 24 predicted proteins | sample RumenRJG_02DNA_FD_189096 | JGI IMG/M metagenome (GOLD analysis project Ga0256405, IMG submission 189096) | Bovine rumen microbial communities from Lethbridge, Alberta, Canada - RJG_02 | ecosystem: Host-associated > Mammals > Digestive system > Stomach > Rumen | place: Canada: Alberta... | reverse complement strand
ACGGCGCAGACCTGGAACACCATCAACGAATGGGATTACGAGGACACATACGCCTTCACCCCGCTGCAGGTGCTTCCCGACGATGCCGCACGCGGCGCTAACCTGACGAGCTACACCGCGCTGGGCAATACCGCCGTGTCGAACTGGGCCGTGGCGAAGATGAGCGACTACGAGGAGATATTCACCAACCTCGGCTCAAAGCAGAGTGACAGTATCGGCACGACTTACGACGGCAACGTAAATGCCTATATCACTACAGGCATCGACGGTGCGGCAATATCTGGCAGCTATTGGTCTGCTACGGAGTACGATGGCGACAACGGATGGGCCTTCAACCCTGTTATTTGGGGCTACAGCCCTAAGTCGGATAGCTATAGAGTCAGGCCGGTGCTCGGCTTCTAACCTATTTATCCATTCACCCGTTAATCGAATTTAACCGCGACAGCAGGGAAAGCAAGAAGGACATCTTGTATACCGGGACCGCATCCAGACAGTCACCGTGGAGGTGGAGAAGAAGCTCACCTGGTGGCAGTCCCTCAAACTGAAAGTCGGCGGCATGGCGCTGCTCGCGCAGAATTAACGTGTTTTCGGAGGTAAGCCCTTTATTTTTGCAAAAAATATATATCTTTGCAAAAAAGTATATATGATTCCGACAACCGCAACAAAACGGAAGCTTATTGACATTAAGCAATCAGTGTTTGACGCTCTCAGTTACGAAGCGTCAAAGAAACGCATTTCACTAAAGCGTTACATTGAAGAGATTTTGGAGGAAGCAAGCATTGCTCAAAGAGGGAACCGTCAGGGACACAGCCAGGCGGTAACCAAGCTTATGGGCTCAGCTCTGCCAAAGCAAGGGGATATTGCTGCAATTGATGATGATCGTCTAAAATATATCCTTTCCAAATGAAAGTCTTTTTGGATACAAATATCCTTCTGGACCTCCTTTTAGAGAGGGAAGAACTAGAAGCATCTGCACAAATTCTTGATCTGGCGATCAACGGAAAGTTCAAGCTCTTTGTCTCTGCGCTGACTATGGTAAATGTTGCCTACGTGTATCAAAAAACAGTAGGTCGCCATATTGTCATTCCAAACATCAAGGTTTTGACCTCTATAATGGAGGTTCTTCCCATTGATGGTGATTGCATCCAAAAGGCTCTGTATCTGGAAGGAAATGATTATGAAGATACCCTCCAGGCTGTTTGTGCTGCCAATGCCGGTTGCGACTGTATAATAACAAGGAACACAAAGGATTATAAAATAAAACCAGGCCTTTCTAATGGCCTGGTAATACCTAAAGTATATACTCCCGCAGAATTTCTGATTAACATCACGCAGTGATGAGGCGGATTTAGTAGGTTGGAGTGCAGGGGTCGGGGGGCTTGCGCACCCCCGGCAGACCTCTTCCACCTTTACTTCCGCATCTACAATCCTGTAGAGCGCGTTGCAATGAACAAGTGGACCATGCCGTCTATTTACAAAGAGAACTAAATCAGCTGGCGGATAATATCGTCAGAGACAAAGAAGCGGTCTTCCGGTATGCGGAGGGCCGTTTTTTGTGGGCCGGCGGGGGTCAGGAGGCCCTTGGAAAGGGCGTCCTGAAGGGCGCAGGGACCGGTGATAGCCCGGAGTTCCCCGGCGTCGATGCCTGCAGCGGTACGAAGCCCAAGCATAAGGCGCTCTACGGCCACGTCATAGTCTGTCAAAGACTCTGTTTCACATGTGTACTGACAGGGGGCGCCGGGCGTCATATGGGAGTTCCAGCGGCGTGTGCGGGCGCCATCAAAGGAATGTGCTCCGGGGCCAAGGCCCACGTAGGGGGCGCGGCTCCAGTAGGCGCTGTTATGACGCGCTTCGTATCCCGGAAGCGCAAAGTTGGATACTTCGTAGTGATTATAGCCCGCCTGGCGCAGCATTCGGCAGAGGGCGTCATACTGCTGCCGGCACTGCTCCTGGGTGGCCTCTGTGAACTTTCCGCGGGCAATCAACTGCTCCAGAGCGCTGTCTTCCTCAACAGATAACTGGTAGGCGGAAATATGCTGCGGACGCAGCTCCAAAGCCCTTGAAATAGTGTTTTCCCAGCCTTCTTCCGTCAACTGCGGCAAGCCGAAGATAAGATCTATGCTAATGTTTTCTATACCGCAGTTGCGGATGGTCTCTACCGCATTCACAGCCCCTGCGGCATTGTGACGGCGGTTCATCCAACGCAGTATGGCATCGTCAAAAGACTGGATGCCAAGGCTGATGCGGTTTACGCCAAGCTCCTTCAGACCGATTACAAAATCACGGGTAACGTCGTCCGGGTTCATCTCTACGGTGAACTCGTCGTAAGGGCCCTCGAATGGCAGGGCCTGTACGATACGCCGGAAAACGCCAAGCGGCAGCACCGAAGGGGTGCCGCCGCCAAAATACAGCGTATTAACGCCGGAAGTCTTTATTATTTCTTCACGCCTTTCTTCTATTTCTTTGATAACAGCATCGGCATAAGCCTGCATCGCAGTACCGCTGCCCTTGCAAATCTCTGAATAGAAGCCGCAATAGGTACAAAAACTCTTGCAAAAAGGGACGTGAACGTAAATCATCTACCTAAGCATGAGGGTAGTCTCTCCAAGCAGAGTCTGGGCGGTATAAGCCTGGATGGTGTAAACGCCCTTGGTGTACTTGGGAATGTCGTTCAGATAAATGCTGAGCTCTACCTCTTTGCCCTCATAATCTACCTCACGTGAAGCAGATGCCACAATCTCGTCGTCACCCAGAGGGAATGAAACAGAAGCTGAGTTGGTAAGAAGGATGCCCTCAGGATCTTTTACGCGAATGTAAACACGAACCGGACCACGGGGAGCAAGGTCATTTTCTACAAGGCTGAGGGTGGTAAGCAGCCTTACAGTACGGCTGCTGCGGTCTGTCTTCTTATCGTTCTTGCCATAGGCCTCTGTGTGCAGGCCGCGTGCCTTGATAACGGAACCGGCAGCAACCTGACCACTGAGCTCGTCTACCTGCTGAGCCAGCTGCTCGTTGGCCTTGCGGGCCTCGGAAGCATCCTTGCGTGCAGCGGCAGCCTCTGCGGTAAGCTTATGGTTGAGGGTGTTCAGTGAGTCAATCTGAGTTACATAATGCCTCATGATGGTACGCAGGGTGCCGAGCTCTTTTTCATACTTACGCATCTGGGCACGATTGGTTGCCTCTGTCTTCTGGATGCGCTCTATGAGGGCGGCAACTTCTGCCCTGGAAGTGTCCAGCTGGGCGTTCAGGCTTGCGTTTGTGGTTGTCAGGCCGTCATACTCTTGCTGAAGTTCTATCATCTGGGCGGTAAGGTCTGCCTTTTCAAGTTCAAGGTCCTTGACGATGGGCCTGTAGTGGATATTCTGGTAAACAACAACACCAACAAGAGCCACAGCAACAACTGCCAGGCCTATCATAAGGTTTCTAAGTTTCTTAGTCTTTGCCTCGCGGGCCTCCTGCTCACGACGTGCAATTATAGGATCATTTTCCATAGTATTCTGTTTTACGATTACAAAAATAATGTTTTTTGGTTATCTTTGCACAAGTACCGCGCCAAAAGAGGCCCGGACACATTAATTATGAGATATTTTATTCGTGCAGTCAAATACTTCATCTATTTTTCCATCCTACTTGTAGTGATGATGGCAGCTCTTTACGCCCTTAAAATGACGGATCCGGGCGCCAAGGATTTTGCATCCATGTTCTTCAAGGACGGCTACGATTCACTCAAGCTCATCGCCCTTGTATTCGCCGGCGTATCGGCCATTTATCCGATGGTCGGCTTTGCCAAGCTTAAAGCCATCGTTCCCGGAGAGTTCAAGGATGTGCGCGGCCCCATCATCGAATACATGCAGGAAAGGGGCTATGAACTGGAAAAAGAAGAGGGTGAGAATCTGTCCTTCAGGGCTCGCAGCACGGTTCGCAAGATAACCAGGATGTACGAAGACCGCATAGAGTTCGAGCGCGACTTTGCCGGCTTCACCGTCAAGGGCAAACGCTCTGACATAGTAAGAATCATCCACGGTGTGGAGACAAAAACAAGGGAGAATTAATTATGGCCAAGATTAACGAAGAATTCAAAACCGTAGCCGTTTATTCGTCAGAAGTTGAGGCAGAAATCAATGCCGGAATGCTTCGCGCCAACGGCATCCCCGCAGAAGTGTTCGGGGTATCATCTTCCTATCCCAGCATCAATGCTGTCATGAAAAATCAGGGCGTCCAGGTCAAGGTCAACGCAGAAGACTACGACACCGCCATGGAGCTGCTGAATACCCCGCAGGACTAAGCTATTATATACTTTGCGGCAGCTTCTAGGGCGTCATAGAAATCGGCGCCATAAACGGCTGTGAGTGGTTCGCGCAGGAACTGATAGACGCGGATGTTTTCACGGCGTCCGCGCTCGACGGCATCAGCACAGATTTTCCAACGATGATAGTTTAGGGCCTGGCCACCGCCGGGCATGCGCGTTACGCGTATGGGATACAGCCAGCAAGAAGCCGGCTTGCGAAACTTATACTTTCCCTGAAAAAAGCATCTCTCTACGCTGCAGAGCACATTTCCATCCTCGTACAGACAAAAAGCACAATCCTCCAGGCCGGGAGTGCCAACAACGCCTTCCGGACTGCCGGGGATAGAGGTCAGGCCCTGGACTTTATGAGGCTTACGGACAACCGGGGTGACGATGTCGCCCTCGCGGTCAATCTCAAAAAAGCCGGTGGCAGCAACGGCCTCGCGGCCCTCCGGGGTCATCAGACCGGAATATTCGTCATAATGACGCTCAAGCTCCTCTGTCTCTGATTCCTGCAATGGAGCACCGCCGTCACCTATAACGCAGCAGCAGCCACGGCATTTCTCATAATCGCAGCAGAAAAACTCCGTCACTACCTCTTCCGACACAAGGATATCGCCTATCTGGATTATTGCTCCGTGATCTGCCATACTTCTCTGAAAAGTTCCAAAAGTCCGGTCTCATCCACCCATTCCTGTCCCCTCTCTATGTAAGGAAGCTCAGGCTCCGGCAAAACAGGCTCTGTTATTACGTCTCCGGTAACAAGCTGAGGTACAAGTACTTCTGACGATCCTCCACCTACAAGCAAATCGCGCAGCAAGGCATTGGCATCGGACGCCTTCAGCTTCTCTGACTTCTCTGACAAACCGGCCAGGAAGTCCTTTCCGTAATTATACCTAAGCTCGAACAGCCTGTGAAGGTAATCAGGATAAGAGGTCCACGTCTTGATATCGCTGGTCATGTAAGACTTGCCAAGTTTGAAGGCCTGACGGGAAACGCCGGATTCGGAGAGCGAGCTTAAAGCCTCGCGCACGCGGGCTACGACATACTGAACGGAATCTGCCTGGCTGATTGATGCCGGCAAGCCGTTTGAATGCTGTTTGCGCAGGCTGAGCCTTACGGTTAACCTTTCTTCCGGGAACATATTAAGATCCCATCTTGTAATGCATGTCCACCCCAGAGGGACCACAGTGCCGCATACCGCCCTTCTGACCGCATCGGAAACAATTCCGGACAAGATGAAATTATCCGTATTGTAATCTACGGGGGTGGTCAGGGCCATTTCTATGCGAGGTTCCTTTTCTGCATCCAGCACCTTTCTCTTTACCTTGCGGGAGATGAAATTCGCCTCACTGCGGAAGCGTGGAGCCGATGCGCTGCCGGCCGGGAAGCGGCCGAGCCATGACAGCAGGGCCTTTTGCAGGGCAGCCTCTGAAATGTCGCCGGTAACAATGAGAACTCCGCCGCGCATATTGGAGAACTGGCGCTGGAAGAATTCCTCTGCCTTGGCGGGCAGGCCGGCGGACAGATTCTTATTTCTCTTAATCGGACTATACAGGCCTTTAGGGCATAACAAACTATCAACCAGATATTTATAGTGCAGGTCTGAATTACCTTCGGCCGCACGTTCAATAGCATTTGACTTGCGGTAAAGTTCAAACGAATCGGGATCCGGGGTGCGTTTGTGCGCCAAGGCGGCGATGGCCTTCAGCAGCAAGGTCAGCTTATCAGAAGGGGCGGCTCCGTGCAGGCAGAAGTCGTTGGGCGAAACCCTTGGAATCAGGGTGATACCATTTGCCGCCAGCATATCTGCAAAACGCCTTCCGGGCATAGAGCCGATATTGCTAAGCAGCAGCATATCAGATACATACGCCTCTTCCCCGGGCACAAGGCCATGGATGGAAGCCCATCCGCCCTTCTGCGTCCAGGAGTAACGGATCACACCCTTGCTGTCCGTCTTTTTATATATTACCCTCATCCCGTTAGAGAAGGTAAAAATAGTACCGTCAGCCATCGGGTCCTTGTTGGTCTCTTTAAGCTTAACCTTCTTTGAAGGCTCATAGGCCAGATTCAGGGTGTCTGACTGTCCGGTAAAAGGAATCTGTGTGTCGATGTCGCCGTCGTTCCAGGATGCCAGCGCCTCAAGGACTGCCGGCTCCGGCAGGCTGAGCGAATCTGCATAACACTTTACCACAAGGTTCTTCCTGCCCCCCAGGATGGCATCCGCAAAACTATTGAAAATGCGGAGCGACACAGCCGGATCAAGCTTCCTGCCGGTCAGGAAGGTGGATTTAGACACTTCCGTGGCAAGGGAGGTTCCATACATGAACGAGGATATGCATTTGTCCGTATAGGCCTGGTTGGTCTCTGCATTGATGCTGCCGGCCAGGGCGATATCCGTACGGACCTTGCAGCTTATGTCCTTATACTCTACCGGCACCGAACCGCGCCTGTCAATGGCAGCCATCGTCTCTATAAAGACGTCAAGGGCCTTTTTCTGGTCTTTCTCTGCCACGGTAACGTTCACAATGAAATGCTCGTCGCCGCTCTGCACGTCGCTGCCAATATATTGAGTTCCCAATGCCGATGTGGCTATTCCAGCCTCGCGGAAAGCCCTTTTGAGTCGCTTCATCGACAAGGCTTCCAGCTCTTTGTAGAACATTCCGCTGACCAGCGGCTGGATGGTTTCCATCTGGTCCTGGGGTGTTCTGGGGCAGCGCCAGTCAAAGACAATGCGGGTCACGCCCTCTGCGGGCGCAGGATAGTATCGAACAACAGGCCTGGATGTCTCGCGCCAGAGGTATTGTTCCTGAGCCACGGGGCTATCCTTCCTGTTAATGAGCATTGAAAGCATGTCCAGCTTGCCGAAGGCAACGGAGGATGTTATGTCACCCGATATGATGATTGCCTGACTGCCAAGGGGATATCGGCCACTGACGGCACCGGGGGCCGCATTGATAATCTCGAACACCATCAGCAGGGTCGAGTCCACCGCCTCCATGCCGGGAGTGACGGCAATATTGCTGAAGCGGAAAACGGTGGCGTCGTCGCCAACAGTCACATAACCGTCGCGACCGGGCCAAACTGCATTGGATACAAGATAGCGGACCGGCGACGGTGTCCTGAATCGCGGAAGGGTTGCCAGGGCGCCTATGGAATGTACCACGGAGCTGCCGCGCGAAAGGCTGTCCTCGGAAGAAAAGCCGGCCTTCTGTACCAGCGAAATATCCATCCTTCCGACCTCTGTCTTGTTGCTGACTATGTAGTATGAAATTCCGTTGTCAAGGACACCCGTAGATATGTTTTTGTCCTTGGGCAGCACAGGTAGGTCTGCTGCTGGCATAATTGTTGGAATTAATGCCAGTAGAATGGAAAAAATAGCTGTGAGTCTGAGGACTTTCATGTTTATCCGTATATTTTGCAAAAATACAATAAATTTTTTAAATTTGTGGCCGCTCGTAAAAGAGTCCAGGTTACCAGTTTGAAACCAAAAAATTAATGATATGAAAAAATTGATCATCGCTCTGGCTGCTGCGCTTATGACAGCCGGTTTTGTATCTGCACAGGACCTTGCAACCGCAACCGAATCTTACAACAATGGTGCCGCCCAGCTTAATGAGGGCAACAAGGTAGAGGCTCTTGCTTCATTCAAAGAGGCTCTTACAATGGCACAGGCTCTTGGTGGTGACGGAGAAGAGTTGGTTGCAAATTGCAAAAAAGTAATCCCCGGACTCATCCTTTCCATTGGAAAGCAGTTCAATAACGAGAAGAATTTTGCCGGCGCAGTAGAGAAAGTATCAGAGGCTATCGCAGTTGCTAAAGAATACGGTGACGAAGAGACCGTAGCAGAGGCAGAGGCCCTTCTTCCCTCACTGCAGGTTTCAGAGGCTTTCTTTGGTGCAGAGAACAGCCTTAAGGCAAAGGATTACGCTGCTGCCGCAGCTGGTTACAAGAAGGTTCTTGAGATTGAGCCCAACAACGGTAACGCAGCACTTCGTCTTGTACAGGCTCTTGCCGGTACCGGCAACTTCGCAGAGGCTAAAGAGGCTCTTGCAGTAGCAGAGGCTAACGGTAAGGGTGCAGACGCTGCAAAGACCCTTTCAAACGCATACGCTAGCAAAGCAAGCGCTTCCCTTAAGGCAAAGAAATACGCAGAGGCTCTTGCAGACGCAGAAGAGGCTTCAAAGATCCTCTCTACCAACGCAAACGCTTACCTTATCGCAGGTCAGGCAGCTTCCAAGATTCCCAACAAGACCAAGCTTGCTATCAGCAACTTCGAGAAATACCTTGAGGCAGCTCCCAACGCAAAGAATGCAGGCCAGATTGCCTACACCGTTGGCGCACTTTATCAGCAGCAGCAGAACAAGGCCAAGGCTCTTGAGTTCTACAAGAAGGCAGAGGCTTCTGGTTATGCTCAGGCTGCAGAAATGATCAAGGCTCTTAGCAAATAACATGACTGCACTCGAGCTCCTTGCTCCTGCAAGAAATATAGAGATCGGCATCGCGGCAATTGACTGCGGTGCCGATGCTGTCTATATAGCAGGCCCTGCATACGGAGCCCGGAAAGATGCCGGCAACAGTTTGGAAGACATAGCCCGGCTCTGTGATTACGCGCATAAGTTTGGCGCGCGTATCTTTGTGACAGTCAATACTATAATCTACGACAACGAGCTCCAGGACTGCTATAATCTTATGCTGGCGCTGCAAAAAGCCGGCGTGGATGCCCTTATAGTACAGGACCCGTCGCTGCTGGCGCTTGCCGGCGGCGGGCCGGACGGAAACGGCTCTAAGGTCGATATCCCCCTTCACGCCTCTACCCAGTGCGCAATAAGGACACCGCAAAAGGCCGTGGACCTGGAGCAGGCAGGCTTCTCCCGCGTGGTTCTGGAAAGGCAGCTTTCAATTGCCGACATCAAGGCAATACGTGCGGCCTGCCAGGGAGAAATCGAATACTTTGTACATGGAGCGTTGTGCGTTTGCTACAGCGGCCAGTGCTACCTTTCTGAAAAGCTTGCCGGAAGAAGCGCCAACCGCGGAGCCTGCATACAGGCCTGCCGCGGAAGGTATGATCTTACCGACGCCTCCGGGAAGGTGCTGGCCAGGGACAAGGCCCTTCTGTCGCTTAAGGACCTCAATCTGCTGGACAGGCTTGAAGAGCTTGCCGCAGCAGGTGTATGTTCCTTCAAGATTGAGGGACGTCTAAAGAATATTTCCTACGTAAAAAACGTAGTCGCAGCATACTCCAAAGCACTTGACGCGCTGGTTAGCCGCTTCCCCGCTCAGTATTGCAGGGCGGCTGCAGGACGCAGCGTCGCAGGTTTTGAATCACAACTGGACAAAACCTTCAACAGGGGCTACACCCAGCTTTATACAGACGGCGTCAAAGGCAGCTGGGCATCTATGAACGCCCCCAAGAGCATGGGAGAAAAGATAGGCAAGGTACTTGCCGTCAAGCCTCTTCCCAACGGAGAAGTAGAGATAAGCGTATCCGGCAAGGCGGTCCTTGCCAACGGAGACGGCTTTGCCTTTGTAAGCGGAGGCTCCGTTTGCGGCTTCCGCGGTGATATCTGCCGTGGCAATACCATAAGGTGCAAACATGTGGACGGGCTAGCCCCGGGCACGGAACTCTACCGCAACCTTAGCGCAGCCTTTGAAAAAGAAATAACCGCAGCACCTTCTAAAAGGGTCATTGACGCCGCTGTTAGCGTCAGCATCGCCCAGTTGCAAAGCGGTGGTTTTTCACTTTCTGCAAAGGTTCGCACCTCGGACGGAAGGGAAGCTGTCGCAGACAAAGTCTTTGCCGACGCACCGGTAGCAAACAACCGCGGCAGAATGGCAGAGATGCTTGCCGGCCAGCTGTCCAAGAGCAGCGGCCATTACGTATTTAACGCCAAGCTTGATGTACCCGCAGACCAGGCGCTTCCCCTTCTGGGCGCAGCTGCCATAAACGAGCTGCGACGTGAGCTTGCCGCCAGCCTGGACACAATGCCCTGCATCAGTGCTCCTTTAAGGAACATCGGGCACAAAAAAGACATTAAGCTTACCATCTTTGAACCCGGATACAAGACAAACATTGCAAACAAGATCAGTGCAGGCATTTACGGGGCGGACATAGAGGCCTACGAACTGCGCCACCAGGCTGGAGCAGAGCTTATGCGCAGCCGCTACTGCGTTCGCAACGAGCTTGGCCTCTGCCCAAGGACGAATCCCAAAGCCGGCAAGGCAGAGAGCCTGTTCCTTACAGGAAACGGCAAGCCCCTGGAGCTTCGCTTCAACTGCGCAGTCTGCGAAATGTCGGTCATTGGCTAGTCGCTCTCCAGCATATCAAAGACCACTTCTACATCCCCGAAACCACCTTTCTGACCGGAATACTTCGTAAAGTATTTGGACGACAGCGTACCTCGCCAAACAATGTCGTCGCGGGAGCGTATGGGTATCTTTAGCTTGAAGCCGTAAGTCTTGCTCTTAATCTTTACTTCACCTTCAGCAGTCCAGTCAGTCCACGTGCCGCCGTCGTCTTCCAGTATCAAGAAGGCGCAGCGTTCAAGCTGATTGGTCCATTCGCTTACCAGGATGGCATTTACCGTCTGCGGGATGCCCACATCTTTTCGTTGGACGCAAATGACGAAGTCCGTGATCGATGGATCGTAGGCCAGCATCTCTTCTTCCGTTGTGGCCGTAAAGTTCTCAAGCGAGCCGCATTTAACAAAGAATTCAGAACCGCCGCACAGCCAAGAATCATAATTGCGAAGCATCGTAAATTCCTTAAGCACAAGTGTTTTGATGCCCGACGTATCCGAATCCGCCTTTGTATGGCGAGCCTTCTTTTTGCCTCCGATCAGGACTTCCCCGCCCTCCAGCTGCTTTCGCAGAACCTCTACGGACGTAAAGCCGGCATCGTCGTTGGTATTCACAATCCAGACCGGGTTCTTGGAAGCATAGGACTCGTCCACAACAATCTCTTTGACCTGAATGACGCCATCGATGCCGCGGGTCATTTTATAGGCGACGTTGGATGTCGATCCGTCCCCGGGGTCGAAGGTGATAGCAGGTAGCGACTTTCCGTCCCAATTGTCGTACCATGGCCAGTACAGTTGGAGGCCTGACTTTTCAAGATCCTTTGCAGTAAAAGTGGACGAGCCCGCCTTCGTAGAAGACAAATAATTGTTAATCAGGTCTTTAAGAGGAGTACTATAAACCCTTCTGGCAACCTTTGTGGCCTTGTCCCCCACCCCCGCGCCGGGCGCGGTGAAGAGGTCTTCCATAGTGTATTCTTCGTCGTAGCCGTTTTCTGATGAGGCTTTGACGGCGTCATGGACTTCCCTAAGCTGGGGTTCTTCCAGAGGCAGGCATGAAAGCATTTTTGCCACTTCGCTGGTGGCAATGTCGTTGACGCGGTCTCTGATTTCAGGGCCGTTGTGGTCTATCTGCTCGCAGGCGGCAAGCGACAGACTCAGGATGGAGATTAATATGAGTCGTTTCATTTCACAAAAACTTTTTGCAAATACACAAAGAAAAAAGCGTTTACCAATTTTAGTAAACGCTTAATTTGCAAAAAAGGCTTTCTACGCAGCCAGAAGGCTACTTTTTATAGAAAACGAAACGGTTTTTTTCGTAAAAATCAGAGACAATCCTGCACTCAGTGTAGCCAGAGGCCACAAAAACGTCTTTTGTTTCAGGGCCTAAACAGTCATTAATCTCTGTAAGACCCATTCCCTGAGGTGCCAGAAGGGCATTACTCCACTTGGCAATAGCCCTGTAAAAGACAAGAGGATCGTCGTCAGAGACGAATAATGCCGACGCAGGCTCGAAGTCCCTGACATTGGGCCTGAGTATAGGCTTCTCCTTCTCCATGATGTAAGGAGGGTTGCTAAGGATAACGTCGAACGGGCCTTTGACAGAAGGTTCTTCCAATATATCGCCGTGCACAAAAACAGGAGCGATTGCTCCCGCAGCCTTGATTTCCTGTACGAAATCCTGGCTGCGGGCGATATCCAAAGCCTCGTCTGAAATATCCAGGGCGGTGACCTCAACTCCAGGCACCGAGAGGGCGACAGTCCAACCAATACAGCCGGAGCCGGTGCAAAGGTCAAGCACACGTACAGGAGCAGCCTTCTTTCCAAACGGAATACGCATACGCTGCATCATTGAAACAATCTTAATTGCCTCACGGACAAGAAGTTCCGTCTCCGGACGGGGAATTAGCACACCGGATTTTACCTTGAAAACACGGCCGCAGAATTCCGTCTTGCCAACAACGTATTGGATAGGCTCCCCCTTGCACAGTCTTTCCATCCTGGCCTCAAGTTCAGGGAGCTTGGAATCAGCAATCTTATACTCCGGCTCTACAATATGGGTGTAATTCTTTGTTCCAAGAATCTCGGAGCAAAGAATCAGCACAATATTGTGGGCTTCAGCCGTAGGATACAACGGCTCAAGCAGAGCAGTGCTGCTTTTTATGAATTCCGTTAGGAGCATATATTAGGCGCTTTCAATAATTCCTGTCAGGAAGTCTGTCATATCCAGACCTGCTGCGCGAACCATCTTAGGCACAAGGGATGCGTTTGTCATTCCGGGGATGGTATTGACCTCCAGGAAGTACAGGCCATCCTTGCCAAGTATGTAGTCTGCACGAACAACTCCGGAGCAGCCCATGTGGCTGTAAATCTTGCAGGTCACATCCTTGATATGATTTGCAAGTTCTTCATCTATCTGAGCAGGGCAGATTTCCTCACTGTTGCCGTTATACTTCGCATCGTAATCGAAGTACTCGTTCTTTGTAACAATCTCTATTACCGGAAGCGGCTTGACACCCTGGGCATCCTTGTATGCAGCGCAGGTGAACTCACGACCCTCTATGGCCTTTTCTGCGATAACTGCATCACCCTCGATAAAGGCGCAGTTAAGAGCCTGCAGCATCTTGGCAGAAGAATGTACCTTGGTTACGCCAAAGCTTGAGCCACCGCTGGTTGGCTTGACAAATACAGGCCAGCCTATCTTCTTGTTAACCTGCTCTGTGAAGGCTTCAAGGTCTGAGCCCTTGCGAACCAGCATGTCCGGTGCCAGCTTGACAAAGTCCACGTCGCGAAGATAACTCTTGCAGGAGTACTTGTCAAAAGTAACGGCGGCTACAAAGGAGCGGCAGCTGCTGAACGGTACATTAAGCATCTCCAGATAGCCCTGCAGCAAGCCGTTCTCTCCGGGAGTACCGTGCTGCATGATGAAGGCAAAATCAAACTTGATGATTTCTCCGTAGATATTCACAGAGAAGTCGTTCTTGTTGATTTCCGGACGGGCCTCCTCCGGGAATTTGATTCGCATTGCTCCCTTCTTGCGGAAGGAAACAAGATGCCACTGTCCGAAGCGTGCAAAAATCTCGTAAATGCTGTATTTTGAATCATCGATTCTGGAAGCAGTGAACTCGCCGCTTCTGCAAGACACCTCCCATTCAGAGGAATCGCTTCCGTAAATAACAGCTATATTGGTGTATTTCATGCTTAAAAATTTAGTCAAAATAAAAATCTGAGCCTTTTTCTTCCGTGCCCGATGTGTCTTCGTCGCCGCCGCTGCAGTCAAGGTTGATCTCCATGCCGGTAGGCTTGATGAAGGCATCTGCTTCTGATATACCCAGCCTTCCGTCCTTGAGGCACTTCTGCATGAAGATACCCCAGATAGGAAGTGCCATGTTGGAACCGCCACCAAGAGCAAGGCTCTGGAAGTGAACCTGTCGGTCTTCGCCGCCAACCCAAACACCGGCAGTGATGGTAGGAGTATAACCTATGAACCAACCATCAGAGTTGTCGTTTGTGGTACCGGTCTTGCCTGCGATCTGGCCTTTAAGCTGATACTTGGAGCGAAGTCGGGCTGCAGTTCCCTGATTAACAACACCTTGCATAAGGTTAATCATCAGGTATGCGGTTTCGCGGCTGATTGCTTCCTTGCTACGGTGAGAGAACTCTGCCAACGTATTTCCGTCTTTATCTTCTATTCTGGTTACAAACAGCGGAGCTGTATAAACGCCCTGTGAAGGGAAGGTGTTGTAAGCTGCCACCATTTCCTGAATTGACAGGTCTGCAGAACCTACACAAATTGAAGGCACAGGTTCGATATGGCTGCTGATACCCATCTGACGCATCATGCCCACCATCGCCTCCGGGCCGAACTGCTTCATTAGGTAGGCGGATATATTGTTGGAAGAATGGGTAAGTCCCCATTTCAGGGTGACGGACTTGCCAATCCACTCGTCTTTATCCGTGCTTCGCGGAGTCCAAGTCTTGTCGCCAACAATAAAGGACTGAGGGATGCAGACTGCTTTGTCGCAAGGAGTCATACCACCCTGCATGGCCAGTGTGTAAAGGAACGGTTTGATGGTTGAACCCACCTGACGCTCTCCCTGATGGATGTTATCGTATTTGAAATAACGATAATTGGGACCTCCGACATAAGCCTTGACATGGCCTGTTCCAGGCTCAATGGCAAAAAAGGCCGCACGAAGGAATGACTTATAATACTTAATGGAGTCGTCGGGAGTCATGGTTGTATCCACATAACCGGGACTGGTCCACTTGAATACGCGCATCTTGACGGGAGTCTTGAAACTTGCCAGAATCTCTTTCTCTGACGCGCCGGCATTCTTCAAACCACGGTAACGGTCACTGTTCTTTCTGGCTCTTTTCATGATGCCCTCTATTGTCTCTTTAGGGACATCGTTAGAGAAGGGCCTGTTAGTCTTCCAGCGAAGGTCGTTGTAGAAACTCTTCTGAAGGTCTTTGCCAAGATGCTCTGCCACAGCCTCCTCTGCATACTTCTGCATGCGATAGTTGATGGTCGTGTAGATACGGAGTCCGTCCTTGCCAAGATTATACTTGCTGCCGTCCGGCTTCTTATTCTTGTTAAGCCAGCCATAAAGGTCATCGTCAGCCCAGAGAAGTGAATCCCTGGAGTAATTCTCGTGGTAAGTGTATTTCAGCGGATCCGGCTCAGTGGCGTTCATGTAGCTGCGTAGCATGTCCTTGAAGTAAGGTGCCAAGCCGGAATTGTGATCCTGAGGCTGATAGTGAAGCTCTATGGGCAGCTGTTTGATAGAATCCCTCTGCGCCCTGGTGATGTATCCAGCCTCCTCCATCCTATCCAGAACAGTATTCCTTCTTTGCAGGGACTTGTCCGGATTAAGTATAGGATTATATCTTGTAGGCTTGTTGATCATTCCCACAAGCGTTGCGCTTTCCTGTATATTAAGGTCTATAGGATCCTTGCCGAAGAAGGTTCTGGCCGCTACCTTTATACCATCCGAATTGCTGCCGAACGGTACAGTATTAAGGTACATGGTCACAATCTCGTCCTTAGTATAGTCTTTCTCCAGCCTGATGGCGGTAACCCATTCCTTAAGCTTGCCCCAGACTCCTGCTTTTGCAGAATTCTCTCGCATCTTATACAGGTTCTTTGCCACCTGCTGGCTGATGGTACTGCCACCGCCCTGGCTCCTGTTCTGCATGAGCAGGGTTTTGAACGCTACGCGCCCGAGGCTGGTAAAGTCGATGCCGGAATGGTCGTAGAAACGGGCATCCTCCGTTGCAACGGCTGCCTGCACTACATAAGGAGAAATCTCGTTGTAGCGCACCAGCATACGGTTCTCTTTAAATTGGAAGGTGGTGAGAACCTGCCCGTCGTCTGACAGAACCTGGGTAACCAGTGCCTGCCGGGGATTTTCTATTTCTTCTCCGGACGGGATGTCCGCAAAAATCATTACAAGCAGCAAAAGGAAGAGCAGCGCCACGAACGGCGTCGCAAAGAGGATCCAGAACCACTTGACTATTTTTTTCTTCTTCTCTTCCGTCATTTTTTTTTAACTATTGTTAAACCCTTTAGCGGGCACAAATTCAATCTACAAATTTAGCAACAAAATTTGGAAAAATTCAAAACTCCCTCTTACTTTGCACCGTATTTTGAAAGCGCACCGCGCAAAAAGGAAGTGATTTATGAAGAATTTGCTGATTGTCGAGTCTCCCGGAAAAGTCAAAACCATACAGAAATATTTAGGCAACGACTATACCGTAAAGGCTAGCATCGGACACATACGCGATCTGGGTCAGAAGGGAATGGGAGTTGATATCCAACACGGATTCAAACCCGAATATGAAGTGCCCGCCGACAAAAAGAAAATCGTTGCGGAACTCAAAAAACTTGCAGCAGAGGCAGACATGGTCTGGCTCGCATCCGATGAAGACCGTGAGGGAGAAGCCATCTCATGGCATCTTTTCGATACCCTTGGCCTGACAGAGGACAAGTCTAAGAGAATCGTATTCCATGAAATCACTAAGGATGCCATCCTGAATGCCATCAAGACCCCCCGCACCATCGATATGAATCTTGTCGATGCGCAGCAGGCACGCCGCGTTCTGGACAGGCTTGTGGGCTTCGAGCTTTCTCCTATCCTGTGGAGAAAGATCCAGCCGAAGCTTAGCGCCGGCCGCGTGCAGAGCGTAGCGCTCAGGCTAATCGTCGACAGGGAAAGGGAGATCATGGCCTTCAAGAAAGAGCCGTTCTATCGCATCGAGGCTACCTTCAACCCCGAAGGCACAAAGTCTTCCGTAAAGGTTAAAGCAGTCCTTGACAACAAGTTCGACACCCTCCAGCAGGCAGAAAAGTTCCTGCAGGACAGCATCGGCGCACGCTTTACAATAAAAGATATACAGCAGAAAGACGGAGTCAGGGTTCCGGCAGCTCCTTTTACCACCTCTACCCTGCAGCAGGAGGCTTCTCGCAAACTGCATCTGACCGTAAGCACCACCATGAGGCTGGCACAGGCCCTGTACGAAAGGGGTCTCATCACCTACATGCGTACGGACTCCACCAACCTTTCTTCGCTGGCAAGAAGCACTGCAAAAGCTTTCATCTGCGACAACTTCGGTCCGGAATACTCCCGTCCCAGGCAGTACACCACCCACTCCAAGGGCGCGCAGGAAGCACACGAAGCAATTCGACCTACCTATATACAGAATACTTCCATTGAGGGTACGGCACAGGAAAAGAAGCTGTACGACCTTATCTGGAAGCGTACCGTCGCATCCCAGATGTCCGACGCCAAGATTCTTAAGACCGACATCGCCGTAGAATCAGACCGCCGTCCGGAGCTCTTCCGCATCCAGGCCAGCCAGATTCTGTTCGACGGTTTCCTTAAGCTTTACCTTGAGGGTACAGACGACGAGACCTTGGATGAGGGCAGCGACGTAATTCTTCCCGGCCTCAACCTTGGCCAGGCTATGAACTGCAAAGAAATGAGGGGCGAATGCAAATTCACCCAGCCTCCCTTCCGCTATTCAGAAGCATCGCTGGTCAAGAAACTGGAAGAACTGGGCATCGGCCGTCCTTCAACCTATTCTCCTACCATCACCACCCTTACCACCGGCCGCGGCTACGTAGTGAAGGGCGACAAACCGGGAGAGAAAGAGACCGTTGTAAACCTTAAGCTTACGGGCGACACCATTACCCGCAGCACCAAGACGGAAGTAATTGGTTCAGAGAAAGGTAAGCTCCTGCCTCAGGAGATCGGAATGATGGTTACAGACTACCTCATGAAGAACTTCGACGGCATTATCAATTACGACTTTACTGCCAACGTAGAGAAGGACTTCGACCTTGTAGCAGCCGGCAACAGGGCATGGAACGCCGTAATTGCAGACTTCTACACACCCTTCCACAAGAAGGTAGAGGATGTATTGTCTGACCGCACCTTCAGCCGTCCGGAAAGAGAGCTTGGCAAAGACCCCGAAACAGGCCTTCCCGTAATTGCAAAATTCGGCCAGTGGGGCCCCTTCGTCCAGATAGGAGAAGGCGAAAACCGCCGCTTCGCGCATCTGGCAGCAGGCCAGCTGATTGAGAATGTCACCCTGGAAGACGCACTTAAGCTGTTCGAGCTGCCTCGTACCGTAGGTACGCTGGACGGTCACGATATCGTCGCCACAAAGGGTAAATTCGGCCCGTACATCAAATACAATGGTAAGAATTTCTCACTGCCGAAGGGCTGCAATCCCCTTACCGTAACGGAACAGGAATGCCAGGATATCATCAAATCAAGCTCCGATCCCGCAAAGGACCAGCTTGCAAGATTCGAGTCTTCTGACATCACCGTAATTAACGGAAGATACGGCCCCTACATCAAGCAGAACGGCGTGAATTACAAGATTCCGCGCGGAACAAAGGCCGAATCTCTCACCGAAGAGAAGTGTCTGGAAATTATCAAATCTGCCGGAAAAGCAAAAAAGTAGCGGATTTTAATTCACTTTTTTAAAAAAATTGTATTTTTGTGGTATGTTATACTTATAAACTGTAACGTACCATGACAAAGTATCAGATAGACCAGACAGACCAGAAGATTCTTTCCCTTCTTGTCAAGAACGCCAGAATGCCCTTCCTGGAGATCGCCAGGATATGTGACGTATCAGGTGCTGCCATCCACCAGAGAGTAAAAAGGTTGGAGGCCGCCGGCATTATCACCGGTTCCCGACTTCTGGTCAAACCCCAGGCACTTGGCCTCAACATCTGCGCTTTCGTGAGCATCAGCCTGTCAGAGGCCAGCAAGTACGCAGAGGTTGTTGAAAGCCTGAAGAAGATTCCGGAGGTTGTGGAATGCCACTTTGTAACAGGTAAGCACGCCCTGCTTGTAAAGCTGTATTGCTTTGACAATGACCACCTTATGGAGGTCCTCCTAAATACCATACAGAAGATTCCTCACATCCAGGCAACAGAGACAATGATTGCTTTGGACGAGGCTATCGACCGTCAGGTATGGGTCAAGGATTACAAGAGCACTAGCTATTCCGCCCAGAAGATGCTTCCAAAGAAAGATCTGCAAAAATAAGGTCTTCCTTTGTCGTGATTTTAATATTATACCTCTCTCCAAGACAGAAGGAGAGGGGTATTTCTTTTGCCTGCGCCACAGAAGAATCGTCAGTAAAAGAAGTGTCGTAGGCGGTGTTGTAAGCGGCTTTTATATCTTCTGACAAGAAGAACTGGGGCGTCTGGACGCCATAAATGACACTGCGGTCCGCTTTGGCCCCGGGAACAAGTTCCAACTCCCCTTCCTTATTCTTGGACAAGACCTTAAGAGTGTCTGTTACAGGGGTTACAGGGATAAGGCTGCGACAGCCGCTTTCCATGCGGGCGCGCATGCTTCGCAGCAGGTCTGCCGACACAAACGGACGCACTCCGTCATGAATGGCGACAATGGCGCCGTCGGGCACTTTCTCCAGCGCGGCCTTAACGGAATGGAACCTTGTAAAACCACCTTTTACAATGATTTGCGGCACCGTGAAGTTGTTTTCAAGGCAATACTTTTTCCAGTATGGAATATGCTCTTCCGGCAGCACAGTAACCACTTTTACATCAGGGAAGGTGTTTGTAAAAACGGATATCGTGGCATGAAGTATACTCTTGCCTTTGATGGTCAGGAACTGCTTAGGAACGGATGCCCCCATTCTTGTCCCCTGGCCACCGGCCGTCACTATGAGATAAAACTTTCTGTTCACAATGCAAATTTAAAAAATTTTATATTTTTTAGGTAAAGACTTCTTTATAATACGTCATTTTTTGTAAATTTACCAAAATTTTCAAAGTATGGCATTTTCGTTCTTTACACAGGAACTTGCAATCGACCTCGGAACCGCCAACACTGTCATTTTCCAGAATGACCAGATAGTTTTGGACGAGCCAAGCATCGTTGCAATAGATAACAATACAGGCAAATGCGTAGCCCTTGGCCAGAAGGCTAAGCTGATGCATGAGAAAACGAATCCGGGCATGAAGACCATCCGCCCGCTAAGGGACGGCGTTATCGCAGACTTCAACGCCGCAGAGATGATGATCCGCGGTTTTATCAAGCAGGTCAACAGCAAGCACAGATCCCTTTTCTCTCCCAGCCTCAAGATTGTGGTAGGTATCCCTTCCGGCAGTACAGAGGTTGAGATCAGGGCCGTGCGTGACTCATCAGAGCATGCCGGCGGCCGCGATGTTTACCTTATCTACGAGCCTATGGCCGCAGCCCTTGGTATCGGTCTGGACGTAGAAGCCCCTAAGGGCAACATGGTAGTGGATATCGGTGGCGGTACCACGGAAATTGCCGTTATTTCTTTGGGAGGCATCGTTCAGCAGGACAGTATCCGCGTGGCCGGTGACGTTTTCACCAGCGACATCCAGTACTACCTGCGTCAGCAGCATAACATCAAGGTTGGTGAAACCACCGCAGAGAAAATTAAGATCGCCGTAGGCGCTGTAATACCGGAGTTGGACGAAGAACCGGAGCCTTTCACCGTAAGGGGTCCTAACCTTATGACCGCCCATCCGGTAGATGCAACCATCACCTACCAGGAAATTGCACACTGCCTGGACAAATCCATCGCCAAGCTTGAAGCATCCATCCTTCACGTGCTTGAATCAACTCCTCCGGAGCTTTATTCAGACATCGTAGAGAACGGTATCTTCCTTTCCGGCGGCGGCTCACTGCTCAGGGGTATTGCAAAGAGGTTCTCAGAGAAGGTCAACATCCAGTTCCATGTGGCAGAAGACCCGCTTCGCGCCGTAGCAAGGGGAACTTGCATCGCCCTCAAGAACATAGACAACTACTCGTTCCTGATGAGATAAATGGCCGGCAAGCGGAACATATACCGCACCGGGATCAATGTGGCAATCTTCATATTTTTGGAGGTTGCCGCTTTGGGTTTGTTACGCCGCAGTTCAGAGGGCCAGAGTTTCTTCATAAACCAGATGTCACACTCCTTCGCCGCAAAAGTTTGGGGATGGAGCCAGAATGTCGGGGACTACTTTGCCCTTAAAGGCATAAACAATGACCTTGCAACAGACAACTTCCTGCTGCAGACGGCAATTGCCAAAATGGACGCAGATGCAGATTCAATCAGGGCTGCGAATGCTGCAAAGGACGGCATCGTCGTAGCGGGAAGATATCTCTTTTCCCATGCATCTGTCATTAAATACAGCCAGAACAAGCATCATAACTACCTGATTATAGGCAAAGGCGCCAAAGACGGCGTTACCGCCCACACCGGGGTAATATCGTCAAAAGGCGTCATCGGCATCATAGATACCGTCAGCACTAATTACGCATATGCCAGATCGTTCATGAGCAGCAACTTCAACCTTAGCACCCGCATCGGGCATGAGGGAGCTGTGGGACCCATGGCATGGGACGGTAAAAGCATGAACGGAGCAATACTGAGGGAAATTAGCCTGCAGCACAAGTTCAAGCAGGGGGATACGGTTTATACCAGCGGCCATTCTTCCATTTTTCCGCCGGACATCCCGCTTGGCACCATCGGAGAATCCCGCATAATTAACGGCTCTACATACGAGATTGACGTACATCTTTTCCAGGATTATTCTGCAATAAGGTACGTCACACTTGTCAGCAATATGGACAGGCAAGAGATAGTTTCACTTGAAAAGAAGGGGGACGAGCAATGAGAAACAGGGCACTTACATTCCTTATCCTTGTTGCCTGCCAGGTGCTGATATGCAATTACTTACACCTGAGCATGTACCTGTCGCTGAGCATCCTTCCGGTGCTTATTATCTGTCTGCCGACCAAAATTACCACCCCTGTGGCAATGATCATTGCCTTTGCCGCCGGTTTTGTTGTCGATTATACGGCAGAGGGTGTTCTTGGACTGAATTCCCTGGCCCTGGTACCGGTCGCCCTGCTGCGCAGATCAGTGTGCGATGCAATTTTTGGTGAAGAGCTCGTCGCACGAAAGGAAGATTTTTCCGTTGCCAAGTATGGCTGGCCGAAGGTCGCATTTGCTGTATCGATCGCACAAGCCCTGTTCCTGCTTATCTACATCTGGGCCGACGGTGGCCAGGCACGCCCGTTCGGCTTCAACCTGCTACGCGGCTTTGTCTCCTTTGCCGTGGGAATCATCATTTCCGTTCCGATCGCCGACAAGTTGACAAAGTACCATGGACAATCCGCGTAAAAATAAGCTGATCATAGGTCTTCTGATTGCGGCCGGCATCCTTCTTACCAAGCTGTTCATAATCCAGATTGTGAACGACAAATACAAGAGGGACGCTTCCAACAACTCCATGGTCTATGATATCATCTACCCCACCCGTGGAGTCATTTACGACCGCAACGGCCGCATCCTGGTTGGCAACAAGGTAGCTTACGATATTCTGGTAACGCCCAAAGAGGTAGAGCCATTTGACACGCTCCTGCTGGCACAGGTGCTTCAGGTAGATCCGGAATTCATCCGTACCAAGATGGCAGAGTACCGCAGGGACCGCCGTAAAATAGGCTTCCAGTCGATGGTGATGATTAAACAGCTGCCGGCAGAGGCCTTCATGCGTTTTGCAGAAATCGAGTACATGTTCCCCGGCTTCAGGGGGCAGACAAGAAGTATCAGGGAGTATCCATTCAACGCCGGAGGCAACCTGCTGGGCTATGTGTCAGAGGTTGATGCCGACTACATAAAAAAGCACCCGGGAGAATACAAACCCGGAGACTACGCCGGAAAAACGGGCATCGAGGCCAGCCGGGAGACTGACCTGCGGGGAGAAAAAGGCTATCACATTTACCTTAGGAATTCCCGAAACCAGATAGAATCGGCCTACGACGACGGAAAGTCGGACAAGGAAGCGGTGCCGGGCAAGGATATTGTCACGACCATCGATGCGCAGCTTCAGCAGTATGGCCAGGAATTGATGAAGAACAAGGTTGGGTCGCTGGTTGCCATCGAACCGGAAACGGGTGAAATACTGGCACTTGTGTCCAGCCCCGGTATTGATGTAGACCAGCTGGCAGACATACGCAACCACTACCAGAGCATAGTAAAAGACCCCTATAAACCCATGTTCAACAGGGCCGTGCAGGCATCCTATCCCCCGGGATCGGTGTTCAAACTGGTCAACGGATTGATCGGCCTGCAAGAGGGAACCCTGAAACCGACGGACAGCTATCCATGCAGCATGGGCTACCATTTTGGCAAGCATAAACTGGGCTGCCATTCACACACCTCCCCCATCCAGCTGGAACAAGCCATAATGATGTCCTGCAACGCCTATTTCTGCTATGCGCTGCGATATATGCTGGAGAACCGCAAATATGCTTCAATAGCAGAGGCCCTTGACAAGTGGCACGAATACGTGGAAAGCTTCGGCTTCGGCCATAAACTGGGGAGCGACTTCCCTGCGGAATTAGGCGGAACCATCCCTACCTCAAAACTTTACAACAGGGTTTACGGCAAGGGCGGATGGAAGTTTACAACCATCATTTCCATATCCATCGGACAGGGAGAAATTGGCGTCACACCGCTGCAGATTGCCAATCTTAGCGCTACCGTGGCCAATCGCGGCTGGTATAAGATTCCCCATATCGTCAAGGATTCACCGGACCTGGAGATAGACCAGAAATTCAAGGAGAGGCAATATACCATGGTGGATACCACCCAGTTCCAGAAGGTGATCCATGGCATGTGGAGGGCCGTAAACGGGGGCTTCGGTTCCGGAGGTACGGCCAGCATCGCAGCAGTGCCGGGGCTGGATATCTGCGGCAAGACCGGAACGGCGCAGAACCCGCGAGGCGCAGACAACTCTGTATTCATTTGCTTTGCTCCCCGTGAGAATCCAAAAATTGCAGTGGCGGCGTACGTAGAAAACGCCGGCTTCGGAGCAACCTGGGCGGCACCTATCGCGTCGCTTCTGGTAGAAAAATACCTGACGGGAGAGATTTCCCGTCCGGACCTGGAAAAACGTATCCTTGACGGAGATCTTATGTGGAGGGTTAAAAAGGATTAGTGGCCATGGAAGAGAGGTTCAGGAACAGAAGCATAAAGCAGTCGTACGACTGGAGGCTGATAGGCATCTATCTGGCCCTGGTCTTCATCGGCCTCATAAATATCTATGCCTCAGTTCATTCCGCCGAGCCGTCATCAATCTTCGACCTTTCTGTCCGAAGCGGAATGCAGTGCATCTGGATAGCTACGGCCTTTGCCCTTGCCGGACTGATTGTATTTGCCATTCCCTCCAGATTCTGGGAGAGTACGGCCATTCCTTTATATATAGGAGTGGTGTTCCTGCTTGTTGCCGTTATCTTTTTGGGTGTGGAGGTTAAGGGCTCCAGGTCCTGGTTTAATTTTGGCCCGGTGCGATTCCAGCCGGCCGAAGTTTCAAAAATCACCACTTCCCTGCTGCTGGCCTTCGTTCTTAGCCATCCGGCCTTCAGAATGGGCAGATTAAGGAATTTACTTCAAGTTGCCATTGTGATAGGCCTGCCCATGCTCATTATCCTGGGAGAGAAAGAGACTGGTTCGGCCCTGGTTTATATTGGATTCATATTCGTTCTATATAGGGAGGGCATGTCAGGATGGGTTCTTACCGCCCTTGGGGTAAGCATACTGATGTTTATCCTTACCCTGACGGTATCGCCGTACGTGGCCATACTTGTCCTTCTTACTATAGCGATAGTGTCCAATGCCCTGCAGGGACGCAACGCGGTCAGGGATATCGCCATTGGCGTTTTTGTCATTGCCGGACTGGCATTTCTGCCCGATCATCCGATGAAGGTGCTGATGGGGCTTGTCATCGCCGCCGTTCCGGTGCTGTGCTATTTTGCCTACAAGCGCAAAAACAGCTTTTTGTTCTATTCCGTCCTGGCTTCCATAGCAGGAATAATGCTGGTATTCTCTACCGATATCATCTTTAACAAAGTGATGCAGGAGCACCAGCGCAAACGTATAGAGGTCCTACTTGGCATTAAGGACGACCCGTCCGGCGTAGGATACAACGTGAACCAGAGTATGATTGCCATAGGTTCCGGCGGCTTCTCAGGTAAGGGATATCTTCATGGCACCCAGACCGCCTACGGCTTTGTACCGGAACAGAGCACAGACTTCATATTCTGCACAGTGGGCGAAGAGTGGGGCTTTCTTGGCTGCCTTCTGGTGATTGGCCTATACATCGCCCTGATATGGAGAATCATCCGGAATGCAGAGCGAAGCCGCGAGCATTTCACGCGAGTTTACGGGTATTGCGTCGCCTCATGTCTGTTCATGCATCTGTTCATCAATATTGGCATGACAATTGGACTTATGCCGGTAATTGGAATCCCTCTTCCGCTCATGAGTTACGGCGGCTCATCTCTTTGGGCCTTCACTATTTTGATCTTCATTTTCGTGGTTCTTGACCACCAGGAAAAGAAGTACTTCTGATATTAACAAAGTTATTAACAAAATCGTACGAAAATGGGGCGCGTTCTGTAAAATCCGGTAAAATTTTACTGGATTTTACGCAAAATGTCACTTTTTTACGCGTTTTTACTTAAAGACGTGTAGGGATTTTACGATTTTTTACGCGACCAATCGTTTTTAAACAGAACTTTACTTTCGTTGATTTTCAACACTTGTCCTCAACAATATTAACCTAACATCCTTTAATAATCAAAAATGAAAAAATTAATGGTCGCATCGGTGCTCGGCTTCATGATAATAGCCGGTATCGTCTACACCGCGCGCAGTCGTGAAAACAATTACAATGGAGAGTACACAGAGTCTGACAAACTCTTCCTCAGAATGGCCATCCTGATGGCCGACGAGAGTGTTGATCACGATAACGAACCATTCGCCGCCATTATTGTCAAGGATGGTGAAATACTTGCTACGACAACCAGCACAATAAGCCAGGATAACGATCCTACCGCACACGCAGAGATCAATGCTATCCACCAGGCGTGTAAAGAGCTGGGAACCTGCGATCTGTCAGGTTGTGTTCTCTACGCTTCATGCGAACCTTGCCAGATGTGCATGCTCGCGTGCGAGAGCGCGAATATAGAAAGAGTCTTCTACGGCAGCTCCCGTTCAGATGCATCAAAGTTTGACCCTTGCCACCGCAACATGCCGGCTATCCAGCTGCTGCGCGACGAGGCTCGTCACACTTTCTCTTACTGGGAGGAGAAATCTAATATAAAGGAATAAAATTCCTTAATTCGGTCCAGCATAGTATAGCTCCCGGTTCCGGGAGAGGCATAACGCTGGAAACAATGCTCACGAAGGGCCAGGGTATGAAGCTCAGCTGAAATACCCATGGCCCTTAGCTTTTCCCATACTTTAACGGAGTTCATGGCCGCCCATTCGTCGGAATCGCCATGAATCAGAAGCATGGGGGCAGTATCAGGGTCGAAGGTGAATTCAGGAGCCAGAATGGCGCTGTCATCATTGCCGCCAGTGACGTTGGGATCCTCCAGGCCATCGGTAAGCGCATAGGCAGGATAAATGCCTATACCCCACTGCACCTTGCAGGACAGCTTGTCTATTTCATCTATCGGCAGGTAGGACTGATGGCGGGAAGACGTTACGCCCATAAGCGTAAGATGACCGCCGGCAGATGAACCCATGATTCCAATCAAATCAGGATCAAGACCATAGCCTTGGGCTTTGCTGCGGACAACACGCACTGCCCTCTGCAGGTCCTGCCAGGCAGTAGTATGCTTGGCCAGGCCCACCGGTCGGGGCGTACGGTAACGCATGGTTACTACAGTGACGCCCAAGGCGTTCAGATATCTGCGGGTAGGAGTTACCTCAAAGCTCTTGGGAGTATTGCCGGTATAAGCACCGCCGGAATATACAATCTGAATTGCCTTAGTCTTTAGCTCCTTGGGGAAGTGCCACTCGATGTACGGCGTGCCCTGTGCCTCCTGCGCATCAGGCATCAAACCATCCGGCCATATATTCTCTTTGATATACTCTTTTCTGTCGTCGTCCAGGGCATATCTTTCATTAATATCCTCTTCCGGGGCGATGGGGCCAAGGTAGCCCATCTGGGTCATGAATTCCACGGCACGTTCAAAGCCGAAGGCTCCGTGTCCTTTGCCGGGATAAAGATGCAGTTCCGCAGGAATTCCCATGCGGCGAAGCTGCCTATAGACCAAGGTGGAACCCGTAGGAGAATAAGGGTCAAGCTGGCCGTGATGAAGGCTGATGGGGCAAGTCTTAGAATCAAACTTAAAGACTGAGCTAAGCTTTACATCAGGGCCGTAACCGTCCCTGGTGGCCTGGGTACCGGCTTCGGCATCAGTAGTGGCATAAGCCGGAGCATTTGCAATGAGCCAGTTGATGTGACAGGAAATGCTGTCCGTCTTGTCTATTGGCTTGTATGCTTTAGTCTGGGAGCTGGTGGCCAGAAGAAGGCCAAGATGAGAACCCGCAGACATTGAAATCACGCCTATCTTTTCAGGATCAAAGCCGCGCTTCCGGGCCTCTTTCCTTACCAAGCGCACAGCCCTCTGCCCATCTTCCCAGGCCGACTGGTAAATAGGCAATCCCACCGGCCTTGGTGTGCGATAAACGAAGTTAACACACTGAATACCCAGGGCAGTAAGCGCCTTGCGCCATCTTTTAATGAGTTTTACGTCACAGCAGTTCTGGTAGCTGCCGCCTGAAATCAGGATCATGCATACGCCATTGGGCTTAGCCGGGGACTCATACCACTCAAGATACGGAATCCTGTGCTGGTCCGGATTAAAGCCTTCCTTGCCGGCTTCGTTTGTCATGGCAGCAATCTGGTGGCCCTGCATATCAGGCATCTGACCCTGCGGCCAGACGGGCATACGCTCCTGCGCCCCGAGCGTCCAGCCCAGGAACAGCAAACTCAGTATGATAGCGATTCTTTTCATATCTCCAAAGATAAACAAAAAAAGGATGAAAAATAAATGATTCCGGCAAACTATTGCTATCTTTCCTCTATAAATCGGAGAAAGACCGCTATCCTATGTAGGCGAGTGGTTGTCGCCGTGCGAGATATGGCACAGTTGTACGCCCCCAGCGAACATTATCTGGCGGGTAGAACATTGATAATAAA
>Ga0256405_10004095_pt1 | contig 28148 bp, 26 predicted proteins | sample RumenRJG_02DNA_FD_189096 | JGI IMG/M metagenome (GOLD analysis project Ga0256405, IMG submission 189096) | Bovine rumen microbial communities from Lethbridge, Alberta, Canada - RJG_02 | ecosystem: Host-associated > Mammals > Digestive system > Stomach > Rumen | place: Canada: Alberta... | reverse complement strand
CAAGACTCACTTACGAGACCTGTTCGATAAGACTAATTTCAACGATGTCAAAGATCAATTTGGTCCCCTCATTCCGGGGCTATTTGATTAATATTTAAACTCGTCCCATTTTAACGGGACACTAATGCACTACCATGTTAATTTGTGGAAGATAGAGGTCTGCCAAAGCATAGCTATAGTAGCTCTTTAACTCTTGATAAACAGAATTGTTCTTAATCCTTAAAATACTTCTTTCTAACATATTTCTTCGTTTTATTTGGTTTGTAATAATATAGTAAAAATACGAATCCGAATCATGGGGTCGGTTCTACTGATCACTTTTGAAGTTTTTGTATTACACATAGTTCCTGCCCCCCCTGTGCACTTCCATCGGTTCAATTGTTATCAAATGCGAGGGCAAAGATACGAACTTATTCTCGAACATCCAAATTTTCAACGCAGAAAAATGATCAGTAGAACCGACCCCGTGATCCACCCTTGTCACACAACTCCTGTCACCCGTATCCTCGTCGATGAATGTCTCTTTAAAGCGGTGATGATTCCGCTCCAATGACTTCAACAGTGACTCAATCCTTGTATCCATTTATCTTCGTTTTATTTGGTTTGCAATAATAATATAGTAACTTTCTGAGAAAAATACAAAAATTGACCCTACAAAATTAAAGATATTATTCCAAATATACAAATTTAATATACTTTTTCTTTTCAAAAAAGGTTGTGATGCAGTAGTCTTCAGACAAATTATGTTAATTCTCGTACATTTATTCGAGTTTCTTTCGATTTTCTGTTCCCGTTTTTGTAATTTTGCGGCATAATTATACGAATAACGATGAAGAGGTCGCCATTACTAAAGTTCGGAAATATCCCAATTCGTACGCAAACGCTATACGATTGTTATAGTGATTTGTCATCACCTGCCGACAAAATTCATGCATTGGAGAGGAATGGTGAAGTCATCCAACTGAAACGAGGACTCTATGTCGTTAGTGGAGAGGTGACAGGCAAGGCTATCGACGCACGACTTTGTGCCAATCACATCTACGGCCCGTCATACGTTTCATTACAATGGGCTTTAAGATGGTATGGGCTCATTCCAGAACAAGTACACATCATGAGTTCAATGACCACACTCCATACACGACGATTTGAGAACAAGTTGGGGACATTTGAATACTTTCATGTTTCGCCTGATTATTTTCCTATCGGTTTAAGAATCGTCGAAGACAACGACACAGCATGTATTATGGCAAGTCCAGAGAAGGCGCTATGCGACAGTATCATTCATGACATAAAACGACCGCCCCAATCTGTCAAGGGGCTTTGGGAGTTCTTGGAAGAATACCTGCGTTTCGATACAGATTCTCTCAAAGACTTCGACACGAGTATCATAGAACAATGTATAGTGAAGGGACGAAAGACGCAAATATTACAGAATCTCATTAAACTTATCAGGAAATTATGAACATATATGATCAGATGGTTGCTGAATACCAGCAACAAGCAAGCACCTCCACACCCAATGTAGAACAGGAGGTGATGCAGAAGATCGCTCTTGCAGGACTCAGTCGTGGAGGGTTCTTCAAGCATGCAGCTTTTTATGGTGGAACATGCTTGCGACTTTTCCATCAGTTGCCTCGTTACTCTGAGGATATGGACTTTACACTCAGAGAGAAGAACAGCGATATTCATTTGGAAGACTTCTTTTCCTACATCATTGAAGAATTTCATCTGGCAGGACACGAGGTGGTTATTCAAAAGAAGGATATTTTGAGCCCCTTGAGAAGGGGCGGCTATAAAGCAGGGTTTAAGGAGAATACGGAGGTTTTTGACATCAAGTTCCAGACCAAGAAGACTGTCAAGGTAAAAATAGAAATGGACACAGATCCTCCACTGGGTTTCGAGACGGAAGACTTGCCTTTATCTCGTCCCTATCCCTTTGTGGTGCGCTGTGTAGCTCTTCCTGACCTTTATGCTGGCAAGATGCACGCCTTGCTTTATCGTAACTGGAAGACCAGAGTGAAGGGGCGCGACTGGTATGATTTCCAATGGTATGTAGCCAATCGTGTGCCGTTGAACTTTGAGCATCTGCAGAAGCGCATCCGTGAGTTCAATGAAGAGGACATCACAAAGGAGCGTTTTATAGAAATGCTGCACGAGAAGTTATCTACGACTGATATGGAATCTGTGAAGCAGGATGTCAGAGGTTTCATCTTCAATCAGCATGAACTTGATGTTTGGTCGAACGATTACTTCCTGAAGTTGGCTGACATGATAGTATTCAAGGAGTGATTATATATTAAGCTCGCTGCCAGATTGCTTACTGCTCGGTGGGAGTTTGCTTACTTCTCGCTATATGTTCCCAGGCTGGGAACATTTTATTCCCAACGTGGGAACATTTTATTCCCAAGGTGGGAACAATTGCTACCATTAATGCTAGCAATTGCTACCTTTAATGGTAACAGAATTTTCATTAAGTGGCTGTTGTTGATGGATAAATGCCACTTTTTCCATCCTCTCCCCTTAAAATTCCGAAATGCCTTTAAATAAAGGGGAAATGCAAAAGAAATCACTCCCTTTGTCTCTCCCTAAGCACCCCCTTAGCACTCCCTTGCCTCTCCCTTCCTTCATTTTTTAACAACTTCAAAATAATCGCATAATAATTGGAGAAACATTTGTATATCTAAAATATTTTTTGTACCTTTGCAATCAGAAAGAGCGAACAGCAGTGTCGCTCTGAAAAACATGCTATGAGAAAAAACCCTATCATTAGCAATGAGGCTCAAGGAGTCTCATTGGAAGGTACGCTGGCTGTCCAGCAGTTCCTTCAGGACAACTACCTTTTCCGTCGCAATGTGCTGAATGGAAAGGTGGAACTTGCGATCAAGCCTGCTGAGGATGAGGCACCCCTGTGGCGTCCGCTGACTCAGGAGGCACTAAACAGTATCATCATCCGTGCCAAGCGCGAGGGTGTGTGCGAGAAGGGCAGTCCAAAGACGGACATTGTGGAGTATGTCCATTCTGAGGAGATCGATGTCCACAATCCCATTGGCGAGTTTATCAATGGCTTGCCTCAGTGGGATGGACAGAACCATCTAGCCCAGCTCTTCAGTCGTCTGCCAGGCCTCAGTTCTGAGCAGATGAACTACCTCACCGTCTGGTTGCGCTCTGCTGTGGCCCACTGGCTTCAGATGGACACGCTTCATGGCAACGAGTGTGTACCCACGTTGATTGGCGCGCAGGGATGTGGCAAGACAACCTTCGTACAGCGTCTGCTTCCTCCAGAATTGCGCCTGTATTTCCTGGATCATCTGAATCTGTCGAATAAGTTCGACAAGGAGATGGCGCTGACGAACAATCTGCTGGTGAACCTCGACGAGTTGGAGGCTATCCGTCCCAGTCAGCAATCTGCCTTGAAGCAGACGCTCTCGAAGAGTAAGGTGAATGGACGCCCCATCTATGGCTGTGCCCAGGATGATCGCCCACGATTCGCCTCGTTTGTGGCTACCACCAACAATCCCCATCCGTTGACGGATGTCACAGGCAGCCGTCGTTTCATCTGTGTGAGGATTCCCGAGGGTCTCTACATCGACAACAGCGGTGAGATCGACTATGGACAGCTTTATGCGCAGGTGGTGTATGAGATCCGTGAGTTGAAGGCGCCGTATTGGTTTAACAATACTGAGGTGGCCCGCATTCAGGAACTGAACCTTGAGTTTATGGAGCAGAAAGACATCTCTGAGGTGATCGGCACCTGTTTCCGTAAGCCGATGGAGGGTGAGAGTTGGAAGCGCATGAGCAGCACGCAGATTCTCAATGAGATCCGTGCTGAGTATCCTTCCATCCCCAACACCACGAAATCAAAGGTGGATGTGGGTTTGGCGATGAAGCTGCTTGGCTTTGAGCATACGGAGTGCAGCCACGTGAAGTATTACAGGGTGATTCCTCTCAAGGCAGCCTGAAGGGAGTACCCAAGGGAGTGCAAAAGGGGGAGCCGAGGGAGAGGGTAAGGGAGTACCCGCCTTCGCGCTTCCCCTTTATTTAAAAGCGTTTCAGACATCCCAAGGGAGAGGATGGTAGAAACTACTGCAAAAACAGTCGAATATTCGACCATTTTTGCAGTACGCTTAATTATTTCACCGCGCGAGTTCTTATCTCGGATTCATAAAAGTAATTAAAAAATTAGTAATAAGTTTGTTACTAACAAGAATATTACATAACTATGCAGCATCAAACTATAGAGGACGCTATCAACGATTTGTTGGAGCAAAACAAAGTCTTTTTCCAACGTGAGGTTGAACAACTTTCTGAGTTTCAATTGAATTTTCTGAAAGCATTGGCCAATGGTGTCAGTAGCGGGTTTAGCAGAAAAGAAATAATCAAGAAGTACAGGTTAGAGTCTTCTGCCAATATCCAATCTGTCAAAAGATCACTTCTAAAGAAAGGTATCATAGATATTGATGAGCAGACCATAACATTCGATGACTCCATATTTAAGTTATGGATGCAGAGACAAAGATTCTAAGACGTCACAGAAATTTAATTCGCAGGGCGGGTGGAGAAAACTTTTAGTCGGTTTTCTCTGCGATGGCTTGGAGGATACTGTGGCGGATCCACCAAACGGCATAGGATTCGAAACTGAAGTCAGCCCGCTTGTCGTACTTATCTTCTGCTATTTTCAGTCCGTCAAGCCCAGCCTGCTTCAGTTCCTCTTCCGTCAGCCCTCTATAAAGATACTCTTTGACAATACTCAGTACTAACTTCTCCTTATCCATCATCTATCAATTTATAGGTATGTGACATTTTCACTTATCTCGCTGCGCGAGTGGAGATGACCTTGCAGTTCTTGTCTCGGATGGTGATCCAATTGCCAGAGCGACAGGTGAAGGTGCTGCCAGAAACGGAGATCACCGTCCCCAACGTATGCTCACTCATCGTACTGATGTTCTTGCCTTGAGGATCGAGTACCCTATACCACACGCCAGACTTGGTGACAATGATCTCCGCACTCCAACCCACGAGTTCCCCAACACTGTGTTTGGAAAGTGTCGTAATCTTCTTCCCATCCGTATCATAGACATGATACCATCTGCCATCATTATCGATGTAGGATATCTGCCGCTGTTGCGCAGCGACAGATAAACCTATAAAGAGTAGTATAATCAACAATACATTCTTCATGGTATTACTGGTATTACCTTTTCAATTTCCTTCAAAACAGTTATACATTCATTGTACATAGTATCCCAGTCGGACACAATGTCATTTACAGACTTAGAATACCAGTTGGGAATTTTTTTTGAAATAGAAAAATAAGCGCCTTTCTGACTTTTGGAAGGATTGTAATTCCATTCGGAGAATGACCTTTTGTTTATCTCTACCCCATCATTTGTCTTCTTTATAATATTATTCCAGAAAGCCCAAAACACATTTGCATTTATACGCTCATTTAGTATCTGCGCCTTGAAAGATCCGTTTTGGAATTGTATTCCCAACTTATATCCTTTGAATGAACGTATATCTTTTTTCTCCGCCAACGCAACACCATGAGTTTCCGAGATATCAAAATCATCAAAGTTCTGAGCTTTATCCCTAATATGTGATAGGAAGCATTTCTGAAAAATTGTTTCAAGACCATTGTCTGCAATATATTTGCCTGTTCTTTTCTTTTTATTCGCTCCGTCTAAAAAGACCTCTGGATACTGTTGGTGATTATTTATGAAGCCATCTAAAGCTGTTGCAAGATTAGTAATGCAGCACAAATATTCGTTTAGGATGACAGAATCATTATTTCTATTAGCATTTGTAAGTGCTTTTTTAAGTGCAAATGAAAAAGATTTGTATGTAGTATTCGCCCAAACATTATTCGTACATTGAGGTTTTTCATTCACAAGTGTCAAGAAACAGTAGTGAGATTTCAAATGCTTGTAATCCTGTATATGCTGTATTTTACGCCCTATCTTAACAGGTTCTCCATTTATAATTTTGTAGTATTTATCTAACTGATTACTATGCTGAGAAGATTTAATCTTATTTTCAATCACCCAACATGTATTATTGTCTGTGATAATGAGAACATCAATATCATGATGTTCAACCTCTACGACAAATGAATTAAATGTTTGGATTGGACTTACATGAAACAAAGAACACAATAATTCTGATTTCTGCTGATTCGTTAACGCCTTACAATCATCAGAAAAAATCCAGCCAATTACTGCAGAATGAATCTTCTCCATATCTGCCACACCAATCCTGTCAAAAAAGCTTCCGTTCATAATGTTCTGCGATTCCCTAAACATCGCGAGGTCTTATGATATTACATTTTTTCCCAGCCTTTACTAATCCCAATGATTATCTGGATTAAACTCCATTGCATAGCCATCAACAAGGAATTTGATTATTTCTTGTTCCTCAAAAGGCTCGGACAATGTTAACCTAGAAACACCTCTAATATCCAAACTACATTCTATTTCATTTATGTTGCTTGGAAACTTGATTGTTTCAAGAGACGTACATCCACGAAATGCATTCCATTCAATTCTTGTCAACGAAGATGGAATTGTAACAGAAGTCAGATTCGAACAGTCACAGAAAGCCTCTCCACGTATGATTGTGATACCATTTGGGATTATGACTTCTTTCAATTCCACATCATCTTTGTGAAAATTTTCAGGAATAAAATCGTCCTGAAATGAAACCACTCGCTCTAATCTCATTTTTAGGAGTTTGGTATTTTTGCTAATTTTGAGTGCCATAAATGATAACCTTTTTATTTAATACATTACATTTTTTTTATGAATGTCCCATGAGTTCTCTGTTCTTTTTCTGCCCATTGCTGGGTTTCCGATTTGTAGATGTGAGGGAATCGCTCTTGGAGACGGGTAATCGTCTGCTGGATATAAGCAAGCGTATGTTCCAGTTCTGGGAGCAATGTATATTCATCATCCTTATGGGGATTGTGATAGCCTGCTGGGATGTTGGCACAACTGACACCAATGTTGTTTAGTGTCAGAGCCAGGATGTCGCTGGTTTTGCCATCTGTAATCTCAAAGCCATTAGCCTCAACTTGCAAAGCTTCCTCAAAATATTTGCTGGAACAGGGGATGCCTCGTAGCACAGTATGAATCTCCTTTCCCCCCTTACAATCGGGCTCCAACACATAGAGGCTATCCTCAAAGAACGACATATCAGCACGATTACTGCCAATACAGCCTTTCTCCTCGCCAACTGCCATGAAGACTTTCAGTCGAGGACACTCCTCCAAACAACGCAGACAGACATAAATACCATTCTTATCATCAGCCCCCAAACCCTCACGCTGCTGGTTCTTTTCGCTCCAGCCATAAAGCATATCGCCTTCCTGGTGCACCTGAAAGTCATCGCTATGAAGAGTCTGTACCTGATCCATATGGCAGGCAAGTGTGGGATAACCCACACCTGCCTCGCCTTTAGTGATATAGAGATTGCCAAGTCTATCCATACGGACTTCGGCCTCAGGAATATGCTTTTCCACATACTCCCTGACGAAAGCTATCATCGGCCATTCATAGCCTGTCATAGCATGAATGCCATAGAGTTGACTTAACAATCCTTCAGCCAACATATACTATTGCTCTTCCTTATTATTGAACTTTCCCTCTTTAATTGCTTTTTCAAGTTTCTCCTTAGCTGCTTGTTTAGATGTCTCATGAAATTTGCCTGTTTTTAAATCTTGACCCAAAATACCAGAACTAGAATATTCTATTTCTTGCTTATATAAATCAATTAGTTTTTTTGCAAGTTCTATATTACCTTGTGAAATTGCTAAATCAAGAATGGAATTACATCTTTTATTATAATAGCCAACACTATTAATATAATTTTCAACCTTATTTTTTTGGTTTCCACTATTCTCATATATGCTATTTTCATTATATGGCAATCCTTCCATAGGAGTCTCTGCCAACAAATATATCACTCTATTTGATGCTTCTTTTGTATTTAAACTAACTAGATATAGCATCTCTTGATTAAAAATGAAATCTTTATGTTTCACCAAATCTTCACCATCATCATATTTCTCAGCAAACTGATACGCAGCTTCAAAATCATGATTCCTACAAGCGTCTTCTACACTGTAGTATTCTTTACCATCAGCTCCAACAACTTTCTTTTCACCACACGATGTCACTGTAAGCACTGCAATGCAGCAAACAACAAAGCCAATTACCTTTTTCATATTCTTACATTTTTACAGTTTAATAAAACTTTCAAATATCTTCATCATTTGCGCTATAGTCTAAATGTCACAGGTACTGTGTACTTTACGCGAACGGGTTCACCATTTTGTTTCCCAGGAATCCAATTCGGCATGGATTCTACCAATCTTATTGCTTCTTTATCACAAGACGAATCTACAGATTTTACCACTTTCGCATTTGAAATAGATCCGTCTTTCTCTACGATAAAAGTTACAATTTCCCTTCCTTGAATACCATTCTCCTTTGCGGATACAGGATATTGCACATTATTAGATAGATACTCAAACAAAGCCGATGGCCCACCAGGAAACTGAGGCATCTCTTCGACAACATCATATACTTTCTCTTCTACATGAGTTGCTTCGCTTTGAGCGTTGATTGACAAGGTCGCCATTATGGCCAAGATTGAAAATACGATTCTTTTCATAACTTCTAAATCTGGGTTTTCATTTTTTTCTATTATTTTTTATAGCACTCTGATATTTCTTTTTGAGAGTTGCAACAAAAGCTTTGGCATCTTCAGAATCATAATTATATGCTTTAGTTTGTTGTAGATAATCTAAATGATCAAGTAGTTTTTTTGCTAATTCAAGGTTCCCAGATTCTAAACATTTGTCAAACACCTTTTCAAATAGTTCTTTTGTTCCGAGCCCCCATATATTGCCACCATAACAATCAAACATATCTACCAATTTGTCAGAAAAGATCGATAGAATATTTTCATCTATCTGTTCGCCCAAATAATTCCAAGCTTTTAGAGATATTTTAGCATTACTTTCATTTATGTAATTCTTCAAAATAAACCTAATTAGATCAACATTATTCAGTATGGCTGCCTTTTGAAGCAAACGATCCAAAACTTCTTCTTTCTCTCCAAAAATCCAACCCCAGTCACTATCTTTATAGGGTAGTTCATTTAAAAGTAACTCAATCCTTTGCGTTGCTTCATCTGAATTTTGTTCAAGAAGATAAGTGCTCTCTATTTCAAATAGATAAAGACAATCATCTTTATAATAAGAATTATTTTCACTTTTCATTTTATCAAGAATTTGATGAGCCAATTCAAAGTCTTGATTCTGACATGCTTTATATAGCTGTTCGTGGTTACTTTCACAACCTGCTAAAATAAAACTAGATAGTATCACAAATAATAAAGTATACTTTTTCATCATTTATATTAATTCTACATCAATTATATAAACCGGATTCTTCTACGAAATTTTCAAGACCTATTTTGTCTGTAATCAGGGCCCTCGCTACATAATCGCCATATAATAATACTAATCGGATATCACAGAAAAATCATTTATTAATCACTTCCATGTTCCAAATCACCTTCTCCAAATGCTTCTTTATACTTCTTTAGAGCAGTATTTATATCAGTCTCCGAATATTCAATACTACCCCAAGATACTTCTTTGATATTTTTAAGATAATAACGCAAAATTTTTTTGGCAACAGATTTGTTATCATTGTTAATCGCCAAATCTAAACATTGATTACAAAGGAAATTATATACTTCAACATAATCTCGGTATGACTTTGCATAAATCACATCAAGCCTTGAAATATCTGCATTTTCATCATATCGTTTCCCGATACTTTTAATTTCGCTTAGCAAATATAAAATACGATTCCAGTGATCCTCTTCCAATGATGAAAGATATATGATTTCTTTAGAATAAATATTTTTAATCGCGTCGCAAACTAGTACTGTTGCGGGTCTTAATTTTTCTTCCCATCTATCATATCCGTCCCACTCACTACGTTCAGGTTTTCCTGCGATATCATTATAAAATGTATAAATTTCATCCAAGACATTGTGGGCTTTTTCAAAGTCATCGGTCTTAAGAGCTTCCTTGTACTCTGAAGATAGTTTGTTTACCATATCTTCTCTATTATTATCGTCAATCCATGAAGATACACATGAATAAACAATGTAACCGATAATACATAAGAGCAAAACTTTTATAGCCTTTATCATGTTCAATAAATTTTAGAATTATTTTAATAATATAGTATAATTGATATGGAATAGAAATGTTTAATTATTCTAATTTATAATAATGCCAATCCAATTTTAGTAAGCATTGGTAGTGAGGCATACATTGCTACGCCTGCTACTCCTGTTACAACTGCACCTATCCCCAACCCCCATAGAAGAGGATGTTTCTTAAATGAATCTACAATCTTACTACCTGTAGATTGTTTTGTTTCAGAATCAGAATCGGAAGAGGCTGAAGTAGACGATTTAGATACAGCCTTTTCTGCAACCTCCATAGAAGCTCTTTGTTGATGTTGCAGTTTTACTTGCTCAAGGGCCATGCGCTCTAATTCCATCTTCTGCTCATGTTTGATGTTTTCCATACGAACGTCCTGAATATGCTTCACATAATTATCATAGAGCTTAGAGGCCTCAGCATATTGCTTAGACTTGGCTGGGATCATTTTTAAATAGCCAGAAGGCATGGGATCGTATTGATCCCCTGCTGCAGCAATGGCATTCCTTAATTCTGCTAAAGTCTCTGCTGCTTTCTGATTGTTCATTTCTTCAAGCACTTCTCCCTGACGCTTTTGAGCATATTCAAAGCAGGCAGTTGACTCCTTAGGAACAGAAGCCAATAGGGCATATGCAGTTTCATAATTCTGTTTATTAACATGATCTTCAACTATAGCCTTGAATCCCTGAACATTATTATACCAAGAGATGATACGCCTAGAAGCTGTTTTCAACATCTGCTGCAAGGCTGGGGTATTTTTGATTTCATTGACAGCATTGCGTGTTGCCTCAGAAAATGTTACACCTACGCCCTCTACATCTTCGTTATGTGATGCATAGACATCACCAGTTAGCATATTAGCAACAAAGAATGTGATGGAATATTTGGTCATCATCCGTTGGGGAGCAGTGCCTGTGGCAGCCCTTCCTGTTGGGGCCATTACTACTGCAAGCGCAAAGGCAGGAGAATTGCCATAGCCACCTACTCCGTTCTGGGCAGTGATCTGCATCATCTTTCCTGCCATGAGAGCTGAGGTTTCTTCTGTAATATCTCCTGTAGCTGCAGGGGGAAGAACTGTCAATTTGATATTATTCTCAAAGACGAGTGTCTGAATGTCAAGATTCAAACTATCCAACTCTGCTTTCTTCTGGGCAATGGCTGCTTCACGTTCTGAATCAGACAAAGACAATGTGCGCTCTTTGGGAGCAAATTTAGTACTCTTTTTCTGTTGACCTCCACATGAGGTGATGACTACTGCCATCAACACTACACCTATTATATAATATATACGCTTCATAATATTTCTTTTCTTAGTTAATACCCTGAATACTTATTAAGACTTCTCCGAGGCCTTGTGCCTTATTGGTACATTTCAAGCCAAGATTCTTGTGAAGATTTTTCTGCAAATCGCGCGTCCAGTCATAGACACCATATTGAGTTCCATCCTCGTTAAGGAGTTTAATGCGACAGTTCACGAAATAGAGTTCCTTAGCCGTATTACGCTGCATCTTGTAGGCCCCCTTAATGGTATGGGTCTTGATATAGTCCATAATCCAGTCAGCATAGGTATCGCCCTCGATACTCTCATCTGAGAGATTCACTTTGCAACCTTTTTCTACGGCTATACGCACGGTGATGTCACGACCACGAGTCAAGATATCGCTGAAATACTTAGTGATATCCTGCTGGAATTTGGGCATGTTTTTCTTTAAATCCTCCTGAATGGTCTGAGTGGTTGATGTCCCCTTGATATTACTGGAGGTCATGGTGGCAACGACTTTATTAGTATAGGCATCAAGTGCATTCAGTGTGTAACTTATATTCTTTTCTCCTCTTCCACTATAATTATGACTGGTCATTGATATTCTGTCACGGCTGGTATCATAGGTCAGTTCCAGGATGATGTCGGGCTGAGTCACAGTGAGCAACATAGTCTTGGCATCTTTTTCGAAGCCGTCGGCCATATCAAGTGCCTCTTGTGTATCAAGCTGCTTCAGAGCTTGTTCGAAATCAGTAAGTGGATAGTTTTGCGCATTGAATTCATTCTGAATGGCAGAAATAATTCGCTCAGCACGATCATCCTTCAAGAGATACTTCTTGTAGTCTCGAAGAAAATACTCCCGGCCATTGGCCTGCTTGGTTTTCAGACATTTGAAATTCTGCAAAGTCTGGTCTCCAGGAATCACCATGATAGTAGGGCGTGCCTGTTCAATAGCATTAACATCACTACTCTCATAAGCCTCCATGTCGCCAGAGGCACCTTCAGTAAGTCCATTACCTTGTTGTTGATTGTTTCCTCCGCAACTAAATATAGCCACTACCAGAAACATCGTACATAAGAACTTTAATGCTTTCATTTCTTATCGTTTTATTTGTTATTAATTGATATCACTATTGTTACCATATCCGCAACCTTTCTCTTTCCAACCCGGATGCTCTGCAAACTCCCTCCTGCCATCTGCTTCAAGATGCTGTTTGATGGTCTTGGCTATATCAAGAACGACTGGGGAATAGGTATCTATCCATGTTGTGACACTATATGATACACGCATAGTGAAACAGTTATTTTCCTTTCCACCACCCACTATCACACCTATATTCTTTTGGCCTACAGGTTTGTATTTATCATCAAGATCACACTCTAATTGGTGATTCTCATGTAACAAATCAGACATTTGGGAGTAGAACTGCAAGAACTGCTCTTCGTTTAGAGTTGTCATGGCGACATCGCCACCCTGTTTTATCTTGTGAATCAGATGGATTTGGGTATCGTGAACATTATCCGAAGAGATGAGGATAATATTCCAATGGTCTTTTCCTTTAGAGAGTGATTTGACATCTTTGATGAATTCAGCAACATTTTCCTTCGTCTCGTCGTTAATGGTGAAATAACTTATAGGGTCGTCAACATCTTGAACAAACTCACGACTTACGAAGTTAAAACAACCAAACTGAGCTATGTAGAAAGCAAATGAGCCAATCGAACACTCAGTGCCACTGGTTGGAGCTACAATAGTTACGTTTGACTTGCGGTTTATTTTAACCCCATAGCCCGTTTTCTCTATCTCAAAACCATCAACGGTACGCTCAGAAAGAGGGAGCATTTCTATGACAAGTCTGTCTTGAGGATGTTCACTGTGAGTTTGGGAGGTAGCTAAGTTTCTCAAACGGAATTCCGGAAACTTAGTTACTGTGTCTATGATGTCGTTTTCAGTCATGCCTTTTTTGGCTTGTAAAGAAACAACAGAAACGTTTCGAGGAGGTACTCGATAGTGGGTGGATTTATTGAGGACACGACGGAATGACTTATAAATTCGTTCACGACATTCTTCCAGATGGCGCGATCGCTTGTCATCCTCCATCGCTTTTCTGAATCCATTGGATACAAGTCCGGCAGGTACAGCAAAGATGAGAATCTTCAAAATGCCAATAGCAGTGTCAATCCAACGACCAACAAGCGTAACAGGTCCACTTCCTGCAAAATGACCAGGATCACCGATATAACGGGTAAAAGCCCAGACAAATGATTGGAAAAGACCACTGATTCCTCCATAAGCATCTGGTTGGGCGATCCCCTCAACCCACCAGAAGAGAAAAGCTAATCCTATAGAAACAAAGAATAACACTTGTATGGATACCCAAAAGTCATTCTTCGCATTCTTGAATGCGCGACCAAACAACACAAATGAGTTTGTTCTTTTCATTTTTTCGGACTGAGCCATATTTTCATTTTAAGTTATTGATATTTCACTAAGCACAAAGAGTGCGAGCCTCTTGACATTCCTCGTCAGAAGGTTCTGGAATACCTGTAGCATAAAGAATGAAAATCGGCTCACACCTGTAAAGGTATAATGAGGGCCAAGGTAAAGGTTGGCACCAGATATGCCTACACAGGAAGAACGGCCTCCAGACTTCGCCCTGCTACTTTGAATTTTCCAGATTCTCTGACGGGCTAAAGCTTGATAGCTCTCCTCAATGTTGCGTCATCCACTAGGGGTTGACTTTGCAAAGATAAGGAAAAAGTCTGAAAGGCCGTTCATTTTGAGCCAATTTTTTTGTTTCAGTTGCAAAATTAGCCCAGAAACTCGAAATAGGATTAGTCCAAACCAGTCCTATTTCGAGTCCAAATGAGTCCAAATGCCTATTTTTGAGGGAAATGGCGTCCTTAGTTCATTCTTGGGGGTTGGTGAGCCAGGGAGATCCTGGACCTGCTAAGGACATATCGTTGCGGAGGGTTTCGAGATAGTCGAGGTTGTTAAGATCGACTTCATCGGCTACACGCTCCCAGACAAGTTTGGTAGTATCAGAGTGCTCGAGTGACATACGATAGACTCCCGTAAAGACGAAGTTGGTATCGACCAGATTCTTGACGAAAGCAATACGGAGCTCGTTGAGTCGAAGATAGTGATAGTATTGTTGGGTATTTCGGACAGCCGTTGCCTCTTTGGTGACACCTTCGCCCGTCCAGTATTCAGTGATGGTGGGCAGCATCTTCGCACTGTCGCCCTCATTGTGCCAATGGCGATGGTGATACGTGGGGCCCCAAGTCCAGATGCTGGGATGGTTGGGTACTTGCTGCCCATAAAGAACCTTAGCATTCAAAATGCCGAAGAGTTTCAGATAATCCTGATGTCTCTTGAATTTCTGTCCGATGGTCAGGACATATTTGCTGGAGGATGGCTTTGTCTCGTCTGTTTTTGAAGATGACTGTCTGCCAATAAAGTAGAATATAGTCGCAAAAGCTATCAGCAATACAATCATAGCGCCCCCAATTTTCAAATACGTATGGGTATTCAGCTTAGAAACAGGTTTGGTTTGTTCCATGAAACTGGCCCAGTCGGTATAGCCGACAAACTGCGAGAGGATATCGAGGGTTGAGATACGGGGAACAGATGTCTCAGAAAGGTAGCCCCAGATGCGTTTCAAGGTTGTGGCACTGACGGTCTCATGCAGTTTTTCAAACACCTGCTCTGATAAGAAGTCGAAGTCCTTAGGGGTCTTCATCTTCCTACCAATTGTCTCTTCTATCTTGTCTCGCAGCTTGGCTAAAGCCTGTTCCTGCTGGTCTTGTTCTATCATGATTTATAGCCCTGTTTGTTTCTTAATGATCTGAATGACGCTACAAAGATAAGCAATGTTTTTGAAAGTTGTATCATTAAAGGCTGTTTTTTTCTTTATCAATTTGGTTTTTCGTTGATTATTCGTATCTTTGCATACGATTAATCATTGCGATATGAAAAGACTAACATTATCAACTATGCTTGCCTTAGGGGTGCTGATGGCACTGGGGCAGAGTGACATACCACGTGTGTATGAGGTAGAGAATACAGGTAGTCGGTTGGCAAAGCCTGTGATGCCCGAACCTGATCAGTTGCCAGTGATCCGTGAGTTGCCAGATGCTTTAGAAGGGGTGAAAACCTTTGCCGACTGGCAGAAGCGCCGTAGTGACATCGCCCACATGATCCAGCATTATGGCATCGGCGAGAAACCTGCTGTAGAACCAAGTCAGGTGAAGGCCCGTATGGAGGGTGATACCGCCCTTGTGGTGGATGTGACGGTCAATGGTCAGACGCTTACCCTGCGCTCTGTGATCAACTATCCAAAGACGGGTCAGCCGCCATATGCCCTGATGATCGGCACGAGTATGATCTCCCTGCCGAAGCAGTTGTTCGAGAATCGCCCGATTGCCCTGATGACCTTCCATGAGAGTCAGGTGAACGACTATTCACAGTGGCGTCAGCATCATGACAGGGGAGAGCACAACTTCGATCGCTTGTATCCCAATTTGGTTAGTAATGGAGCTTATAGCGAATGGGCTTGGGGCTTGAGTCGCCTGATTGACGGACTGCAACAGTTGGGACCAGAAATTACTAAAATAGACACGCAGCATATCGGAGTCACAGGTTGTTCATACGCTGGTAAGATGGCGCTTTACTGTGGTGCCTTCGATGAACGCATCGCCCTTACCATCGCTCAGGAACCTGGTGGCGGTGGGGCTGCTGCATGGCGTAAGTCACATGAGTCGAAGGAGAATGTGGAGAATATCGACAAGACTGACTATCACTGGTTCTTGGAAAGCCAGCGCGAGCACTTCAAGGGCGATTCTGTCTATCAGTTGCCTTACGATCAGCATGAGTTGTGTGCGATGGTGTGTCCGCGTGCCTTGTTGCTGTTGGGTAACCCCGACTACCCCTGGTTGGCCGACGATGCCATGCTGCCTTCCGCTGAGGCTGCCAAGAAGGTATGGGAGCGCTTCGGCATCAGTGATCGTATGGACTGGAGTATCATCGGTGGGCATGGGCACTGCCAGTTGCCTGAGGTGCAGTTCCCCATCGTGGAACGCTTTATCGATCGATTCCTGTTGGAGAAATAAAAAAGAGAGGCAGAACAATCGTTTCTGTCTCTCTTCATATTATATAAGGGGGGAATTAACCTACCTGACTACCAGGCTTGACATCCTTAGTGGTAGTCACCACACTCAGGCTCTCGTCAGCATCAACGGCAGAGAGGATCATACCCTGACTCTCGATACCCATCATCGTGCGAGGCGCGAAGTTGGCGACGAACAGGATGCGCTTGCCAATGAGTTCCTCAGGATTCTCGTAGAAGGCTGCGATACCGGAACAGATGGTGCGATCAACGCCAGAACCATCGTCGATGGTGAACTGCAAGAGTTTCTTGCTCTTCTTCACCTTCTGGCAATCCTTTACCAATCCTACACGGATATCGAGCTTCTCAAACTCCTCGAAGCTGACGGTATCCTTGATGGGTGCAGCCTTATAAGCAGCAGCCTCGTTGGCCTTCTTGGTAGCCTCGAGTTTATCGAGCTGTTTCTGGATCACCTCATCCTCGATCTTCTCGAAGAGCAATGCAGGCTCACCCAACTGATGACCAGCCTTCAGGAGATCGGTGCTACCCAGCTGCTCCCACTCGAAGGAATCGATGGCAAGCATCTCGCGTAGTTTCTTGCTTGAGAACGGCAGGAAGGGCTCGAAGGCGATAGCCAGGTTGGCTGTGAGTTGCAAGCAGATATTCAGGATGGTCTCGCAACGTTTTGGATCAGTCTTCCACACCTTCCAAGGCTCGCACTCGGTGATATAGCGGTTACCGATACGAGCCAGGTTCATAGCCTCGAACTGCGCATCGCGGAATTTGAACTGCTCCAGCAGCGCCTCCACCTTGGCCTTTACATCCTTAAACTCCTCAAGGGCCTGCTTATCTACATCCTGCAACTCGCCACAAGCAGGAACAACACCGTTCCAGTACTTCTTGGTGAGCTGGAGCGCACGGTTTACAAAGTTACCGTAAACAGCGACGAGCTCGTTGTTATTACGATCCTGGAAATCCTTCCAAGTAAAGTTGTTGTCTTTGGTCTCAGGTGCATTGGCTGTGAGTACATAGCGCAATACATCCTGCTTTCCAGGCATATCAACCAGATACTCGTGGAGCCATACAGCCCAGTTACGAGAGGTAGAAATCTTATCGTTCTCAAGGTTCAGGAACTCGTTGGCGGGCACGTTGTCAGGCATGATATATTTGCCGTGCGCCTTCATCATCACCGGGAAGATGATACAGTGGAACACGATGTTATCCTTACCAATGAAGTGAACCAGACGCGTATCTTCATCCTGCCACCATTTCTCCCAGTTGCCCCACTTCTCAGGCTCCTTCTCGCAAAGTTCCTTGGTGTTTGATACATAGCCGATAGGTGCATCAAACCAAACATAGAGTACCTTACCCTCTGCATCCTTTACAGGTACGGGGATACCCCAATCCAAGTCGCGCGTCATTGCACGGGGCTGCAGGTCCATATCGAGCCAGCTCTTGCACTGACCATAGACATTTGGACGCCACTCCTTGTGCTCCTCCAGAATCCACTGCTTCAACCAGTCCTGATACTCGTTCAAGGGCAGATACCAGTTCTTGGTCTTCTTCAATACTGGCGTAGAACCTGAGATGGTTGACTTCGGATTGATCAGTTCTGTAGGCGAGAGGTCGCGTCCGCACTTCTCACACTGGTCGCCGTAGGCACCCTCATTATGGCAATAGGGACATTCGCCAGTGACATAGCGGTCAGCCAGGAACTGTTTAGCTTCCTCGTCGTAGAGCTGTTCAGTGGTTTCTTCTGTCAGCTTTCCTTCGTCGTAGAGTTTCTTGAACCAGTCTGCGGCGAACTTATGATGTGTCTCAGAAGTGGTGCGGCTATAGATATCGAACGAGATGCCGAACTCCTCGAACGAGTCCTTGATCATCTTATGGTAGCGATCCACCACATCCTGTGGGGTGATGCCCTCCTTGCGGGCACGGACGGTGATGGGTACACCATGCTCATCAGAACCGCCGATGAACAGCACCTCACGCTTCTTCAGACGAAGATAACGCACATAGATATCAGCGGGCACATACACACCAGCCAGGTGACCGATATGTACGCCGCCATTAGCGTAGGGAAGCGCCGACGTCACCGTCGTACGCTTGAAAGTCTTGTTTTCCATTCCTATAAATACGTATTTATTATTTGGGCTGCAAAATTAATAATAATCCACATAAATACCAAATTTATGTCACAAATGAATGTTAACATCTCATAATAATAAGGTATATGATTAGACTTTTGCCCATTTTTTGAGTCATCTCTATGATAGATACACAAAAATACGAAATAAAGGAGTTATGAAGAATTTCAATTTTTACGCACCGACAGAAGTGGTATTCGGTGATCAGTCGGAAGAGCAGGTGGCTCAGCTGGTGCAGCCGCGATTATACGGCCACCTGTGGTTGCCTGAAAGTGCTGCAAGCTGACGATATGGAAGCGATCTACAAAATGGCGAGAGGTTACCCCCCTCGCTTTTTTTATTTGATAATGATGGTTGATTACATTTTTTTTTGTACCTTTGCCGAAAATTATCAGATATCAACTATTTTTTCATATGAAAAGAACTACGACCTTTGTATCGAATTTCTTATTTGCAGTGCTGGCATGTCTCTTTGCAGGTACAGCCCAGGCTCAGGATCGGCTCTACACCGATGAGTTCCCCTTAGGGGATGTCACCTTACTCGACGGACCGCTGAAGAAAGCCCGCGACCTGAACATCAGTGTGCTGATGAAGTACGACAACGACCGCCTGCTGGCACCTTATCTCAAGGAGGCAGGACTGACGCCAAAGGGAAAGTCGTATCCCAACTGGGACGGACTGGATGGTCACGTAGGTGGTCATTACCTGACGGCCTTGGCTATTAATGCCGCCACAGGCAGTAAGGCGTGCCAACAGCGTCTCGACTATTGGATCAGCGAACTGCAGGCCTGTGCCGATGCCAACGCCAAGAACCACCCGGAGTGGGGTAAGGGCTATGTAGGTGGTGTTCCAGGCAGCGACCGGATTTGGTCGGCTTTCAAGAAGGGTGACTTCGGACCCTATTCAGGTGCTTGGGTGCCTTTCTATAATATTCATAAGATGTATGCAGGTCTGCGCGATGCCTGGGTGTATTGTGGCAATGAACAGGCAAAGACACTCTTCCTCGGCTTCTGCGACTGGGCCATCGAGCTGACGGCAGGTCTCTCGGATGCCCAGATGGAACGTGCGCTTGACACAGAGCACGGAGGCATGAACGAGGTGCTGGCAGATGCATACGCCATCACTGGCGAACAGAAATATCTGGATGTGGCTAAGCGTTTCTCGCATCGCCGACTCCTGAACCCGCTGATGCAGCGTCGTGACTGTCTCGATAATATGCACGCCAACACCCAGGTGCCAAAGGTCGTGGGCTTCGAGCGTATCGCAGAACTTTCAGGCGATGAGGCTTATCATACCGCCGGTGCTTACTTCTGGGATATCGTCACTGGTGAGCGCTCACTGGCATTCGGTGGCAACAGTCGTCGTGAGCACTTCCCCAGCAAGGAGGCCTGCAAGGACTTCGTGAATGACATCGATGGTCCTGAGAGTTGTAACACCAATAACATGCTGAAGTTGACGGAAGATCTGCATCGTCGCAACCCTGAGGCCCGTTATGCCGACTTCTTCGAACTGGCCACCTTCAATCATATCCTCTCTACCCAGCATCCGGAACATGGCGGTTATGTGTATTTCACTTCTGCCCGTCCGCGCCACTACCGCAACTACTCCGCTCCCAACGAGGCGATGTGGTGCTGTGTGGGCACGGGAATGGAGAATCACGGTAAATACGGTCAGTTTATCTATACCCATGTGGGTGATGCTCTTTATGTAAACCTCTTTGTGGCTTCCGAACTGAACTGGAAGGCGAAAGGTGTTACGATCCGTCAGGAGACCGATTTTCCTTATGCTGAGACCAGTAAGATAACCATTGCTGAAGGCAAGGGCAAGTTCGCGCTCAATGTGCGTTATCCGGGTTGGGTGAAGCCTGGTCGGTTCAGTGTCAAGGTGAATGGACAGCCCGTGAGCATTGTCACTGGTCCCTCATCGTATGTCAGCATCGACCGTCAGTGGAAGAAAGGCGATGTCGTAGAGTTGAACTTCCCGATGTACAGCTATGTGAAGTATCTGCCGAACCTGCCGCAGTATATCGCCCTGATGCACGGACCCGTGATGCTCGCCATGAAGACGGGTACGGAGGATCTGGCACATCTCATTGCCGATGACAGCCGTTTCGGACAACTCGCCGTGGGTAAGAAACTCCCCATCGATCAGGCGCCGATCCTGATTAACAATGACATCGAGCGCATTGCCGAACAATTGCAACCCATAGAGGGCAAGCCTTTGCACTTCACCATCTCTACGAAGATGGTCAATGAGATCCGCAATGAACTGATGCCTTTCTTCGAACTCCACGATGCCCGTTATATGATGTACTGGCTCGCCCTTTCGGAAGACAGTTATCAGGCTTATCTCGACAATCTGGCTAAGGAGGAACAGGCCCGTCAGGCGCTCGAAGACCGTACCGTTGACAAGGTGCAGCCTGGTGAGCAGCAGCCTGAGAGCGACCATTTCATGGAGACCGACGACTCTTACGTGGGCAACTCCAACGATGTGTTCTACCGCGATGCCAGCGATGGCCACTATTTCAGTTATCTGATGCAGACGGGTGGACAGACCGATCTCTCGTTGCGCCTGAAGTACTGGGGTGTAGGCGAGTGGAAGAGTCACGAGTTTGACATCTTTGTCGATGATGTACTGGTGACCTCCGTTAACAACACGGGCAAGTATCGCATCTCTGAGTTCAAATACGAGACCTATCCGATACCCGCCGACGCTTTGAAGGGCAAGAAACAGGTGCGCGTGAAGTTCGTCGCCAAGCCCAAGAAGCAGATTGGTGAGATCTACGAAGTGAGATTAGTTAAAAATAACCAATAATTAAATCAAATCAGTAATGAACAAACGATCAATCCTCAGTGCTGTCCTTCTGACAGCCGCGATGGGCCTCAGTGCCCAGAAGCCGATGAACGCCCCCGCTGGCGGAAAGGCGATCAGTGATGAATTAGTCGGTATCTTCTTCGAGGACATCAACAACTCCGCCGATGGAGGCCTCTATGCCGAGTTAGTACAGAACGGCTCGTTCGAGTTCAGTATGGCCGACCGCGACGGTTGGGGTCCTGGTACCGCTTGGAAGCAGATCCGTCCGGGTCATTCTTTGGGATTCCTGGAGACCTGTGTAGAGAATCCCGTTCATGCCAACAACGCCCACTTTATGCGCCTCCATATCGAGCGCACCAAGGAGTTCTATGACTACAAGGGCTGGAGAGGCTTCGGTATCCAAAACGACGGCTTCGACGGTATCTCTGTCAAGGCTGGTGAGAAGTATGATTTCTCTGCCTTCATGCGCAATGTGAAGGGCGATGCCAAGACTGTGCGAGTAGCCCTCGTCGAGCAGAAGCCAGGTTGGCCCCCATCAGATCCCAGACTCCTGGCAGAGGCTTACTTTAAAGTGGAGGCTGGTACCTGGCAGAAGTTCGAGGCTGTGCTCACACCCGATTCAACCTGTCAGAAGGCTTCCCTTCAGATTCTGGCTTTAGACAATGGTGACATGGATATCGACGTGGTGTCGCTGATGCCCGAGGATACCTATAAGGGTCATGGCCTGCGTAAGGATCTCGCCCAGGCACTCGCTGACCTCCATCCGAAGTTCATGCGCTTCCCAGGCGGTTGCGTGGTGCATGGCGGTGGTGACGGTTTCTGGAACACCTACCGTTGGAAGACCACCATCGGTCCGAAGGAGACGCGTCGTCAGTTGAAGAACACCTGGGGTTATCATCAGAGTTGTGCACTCGGCTACTTCGAGTACTTCCAGTTCTGTGAGGATCTCGGTATGGAGCCCGTACCCATCCTGCCTGCCGGTGTGAGTTGTCAGGGCACCAACGGTGGTTGGAACATGTGGCCGACTCAGGCTCAGGAAGTGGTGCCGATGTCTGAGATGGATGAGTGGGTGGCTGAGGCCATCGACCTGATCGAATGGGCTAATGGCGATCCCGCTACCAACAAGTGGGCAAAGATGCGTGCCGATGCAGGTCATCCCAAACCCTTCAACCTGAAGTATCTGGGTATCGGTAACGAGGAGAAGATCTCTCCCGAGTTCATTGAGCGCTTTAAATATATATATGAACGCGTGAGGAAAGCACATCCTGAGATCGTGATCATCGGCACTGCAGGTCCTGGTTCACATGCCGACAACCCCGACTTTGAGAACGGTTGGAAACTTGCTGAAGAACTGGCGATGCCGATCCTCGACGAGCACTACTATGAGCCCAACGAGTATTTCCTGAACAAGCGCCAGTATGACAACTATCCCCGCGATCGCAAGACGAAGGTCTATCTGGGTGAGTATGCCGCCAAGGATAAGAAGTTCATCGACGCGCTGGCTGAGGGCCTCTATCTGCTCCACGTAGAGCGCAATGGCGATGTGGTCAGCATGACTTCTTATGCACCCCTCTTCGCCCGCAAGGACGGCACCCAGTGGAATCCTGATATGATCTACTACGACAACGAGCGTCCTTACCTCACCTGCAGTTACTATGTACAGCAACTCTTCGGACAGTCATCAGGTAACTATTGGTATGGTGACTGCGTGAAGTTCGAAGGTGATGCCGCCGATGCCATCCAGCCCATGGAGAACGTGCACTATGGTCAGAGTGTGATCCTGAACACCAAAACCCGCCAACTCTTCGTGAAGATCTGTAACGCCAGCGACGAGGCTAAGAAGGCCAATATTGACCTGAGCCGTTTCGGAGTGAAGAAGATGGCTACCAAGACGGTGCTTGCAGGACAGCCGAATGATGAGAACAACTTCGAAGCTCAGCCGATCGCTCCGAAGACAGAGCAGGTGAAGGCCCAGAAGAAGTTCTCGCTCGATATCGCACCTTACTCCTTCGTGATGTTGCAGTATCAGATCTAATACCTAATGATGATCCCCCGTTTATCGGCGGGGGGTCAAATTTGTTAACCAAACTAAATATATTACCTAATTATGAACCTTATAACTCCGGGCTCGTTAAGTTGGGCAGCTTTCCTAGAAATGGGAGCCCGACTCGAGAATTCACCAAACCCCAGCAAGCCCCGTCAAAACTGACGGGGCTTTTATTTCTCAAAAAAGTGGCTCTGATTATTTAAAGGGAGATATTTGTCTGTTGACCTTTGTAATCAACGGTCTTGATGGTGCCATCGGGGAGGGTGATGATGAACTGGCGTGACTTCAGCATACCAAGATAGCTGCCTTGCTGCTCACCGATCGTCAGTGTGTTGGTGGCGTTATGCCACTGGAAGGCGATGGTGGCGTAGGCCCCCTTCTCATACTGATAGCTGTCGCCCTCATCTTCATAGAGGAGGAAAGAGCCGTCGGCACCGGGATAGACACGGATCTCAAGCTGATCCCAAGGCTTCTCGCCTACATACTGCATCTCGGGGGCGAGGGGCAGGATGCTGCCAGCACGTACAAACATCGGCACAAGGTCGAGTGGAGTTTGGAACGTAATGGTCTGTCCACCCTTGTACTGCTGATTAGTCCAGAAGTCATACCAGAGGGTGCCCTTCGGCAGGTATTTGGTGGCAGTCTTCGAGGCAGACCAGTCAACACGATTCGCCTGTTGGGCCTTTACTTCTTTCTTGTCCCAGCCTGTCATCGCATCTTCTTTGATGATCTGTTCCTCAGTAAACTGGGCTTCCACCACAGGCGCAGCCAGGATAGAACGGCCAAACATAAACTCATCCGTCATATCCCAGATACGCTTGTCCTGAGCGAAATCACTGAACAGCGGACGGAGATAGCTCTCGTTGTTGCTGGTGACTTGCCAAGCCGTACTATATAAATAAGGTATGAGGCGATAGCGCAGGCGGATTGTCTTCTCGATGGCATCATAGACGGGTTCGCCCTTCTTGCCAAACTGCCAAATCTCGCGTGGGGCATCAGCACCATGACTGCGGAAGATGGGGCAGAAGAGGGCGTATTGCATCCAGCGCACATAGAGTTCCTGATACTGGGGGTTCTGAGGTGCGGAGCCACTGCCCTGGGTGTTATAGGAACCACAGAAAAAACCACCGATGTCGGTATTGAAGTTCGGATTGCCTGTCAGTGAGTAACTCAGTCCCGCAGGCAGCTGCTTGCGCAGCATGTCCCAAGAGGAAGCCACATCACCACTCCACATGTTCGAGCCGTAGTGCTGCTGTCCCGCAAAAGCAGAGCGTGTCATGATGAACACACGTTTCTGGTCGGACTCCTTACGTTGAGCCTGATAGACACCACGAACAGTCTCCAGCGGGAAGGCATTGCGCAGGGAGCGCCAGGTGCCGTTGCCTGCCTTGTGATCATAGTCAGCCTCTGTAGGATCGAAGAAGTCGGGATCGGTAGAGTCCATCCACCAGCCATCGACACCTTTGTCGAAGAGGTTCTTCAGGTTCTGCCAGTAGATGTCGCGAGCCACAGGTGAGAAAGCGTCATAGACACGCACACCTGAGGGATAGTCCAGGCGTGGGGGCCAGAAGGTCAGACCACTCTGGGGCCAAGTGGCAAAGTCGAAGAGCAGACCTTTCTCATCGAGCTGGCGATAGGCTTTTGTCTTGGGTCCGAAACTGGCCCAGATGGAGATCATGAAATGGGCGTTCTTTTGGTGTACCTCGTCGATCATCTTCTGTCCGTCGGCATATTCCTCAGTCAGGAAGTCCATCGCGTTCCACAGATAGTTGGAACCCCAGTACTGCCAGTCCTGGATGATACCATCGAGGGGCACCTGCAACTGGCGGTATTGATCAACGACACCTAAGAGCTCCTGGGCACTCTTGTATCGCTCCTTGCACTGCCAGAAGCCATAGGTCCAGAGCGGGAACATCGGCACATCACCGGAGAGGTGACGCATCTGGGCGATCACCCCGTCGGCAGAACCGCCGTACATGAAGTAATAGTCCTCACAATCGCCCACCTCAGAAGAGAAAGACATGCCTTTCGTAGCATCGTCGTCGAACTGGGTGCGTGAGTAGTTATCCCAATAAATACCCCAGCCCTTGATGGACTGCAGGACATTCTGGAAGTCCTCGAGGTTCGACTGTTCCATCAGTTTATGCTCCCCGCGACGGTTCATCTTCCCGTTCTGGATGGTGCCTAAGCCATAGATGGCCTCGTCTTTATCGAGCAGGAAGGTTTGGGTCACACGATAGGCACCAGCATCTGGTCCTTCCGTACGTGGCTCAAAGGTGCAGGCTCCCTTCTCACGGAGCAGCGTCTTACCTTTGGCGCTGAAAGTGATGGCACCAGTCTTGGCATCAACCTTTACAGTGAGAACGTCACTCATCAGGGTGTTCCCCTTCTGAGTGACGTTTACATTCTCAGGACTGGCGATGACCACCAGACTCTGTTTGGTATATTGATGACCAGTTGGCGACTTGACGATATGAACGATCGACGGGGTGTAGAACTCCACCTTCACGTCAGTCTTCCCTGCCTGTAGTTCAACAGGTTTTCCATAGACAGCAGCTACTGCCATATAGAGCAGGGCTGCCAAAAAGCATCTTCTTTTCATAAAAGTCTCCTTTTATCCGCGAGCCTCAATCTTCTTGTTGATATCGTCGATCACCTCGTCGGTGAGTTCGTACTTAGAGATGATGAACATCGCCAACAGCAACAGGGCTGCGGGGATGACACATACGAGCCAGAGGATACCCTCCTGGGCCTCAGGTGTCTGCTCGATCACCTCGGGGTTGTAAGACACGTAGGCCAGGATGGCGGGAGCAACCACACTACCTAAGGTCATACCAGCCTTGAAGAAGATACCCGTCAGGGCGTTTACGATACCGGCGATGCGCTTGCCGCTGACATACTCACCGTAAGAGATGACCTCAGGCACCAGTGCCCACATGTAACCAGTGGCGACGATCACACCCGTTGACTTCACAAACTGAGCGATATAGACGATCGTCATGCTGGGCTCTTCCATCTTGGCTGCAACATAGAGGAAGCCCATACCGATGATGGCGATACCGAGGAAGATATAGAACATATTCTTCTTGCCCACCAGTTTCTTGATCATCGGCACCAGTGGCATGAAGATGAACGACGGAGCTGAACCCAGACCCATGAAGATTGAGAGTTGGTCGGGCGAACCGTGCATGTTGCTGTTGATGAAGTAAGCACCAGCGGCGTTACCAATTGACATCATAGCGAAGGCGGTGATGAAGAAGAAGGCGATGATACGCAGGGGACGGTTGTGGAAGAACTCCATCCACAGGTCGCTGATTTTCACGTTGGCAGCCTCACTGGCATCCATCACAACGCGCTCCTTACACTGACTGAAGCAGAAGAACAGCAGTGCCAAGCCCACACATGCATAGATGGTCATCGTGGTAAACCAGGCTGCAGGATCCTTCGGCAGACCCTCGGCCTCCTGATCGGTGAAGTAGGCAATCAACAGGGGCAGACCAGAACCTACAGCCAGACCACCGCAGTTTGCCATGAACATACGGACAGAGGTGAGGATGGTAATCTCATCGGTGTCACGGGTGAGTGAAGAGTTCAGGGCACCGTAAGGTACATTGATAAAGGTGTAGAGCAGCGTCATGGCGATGTACGTGATGTAAGCGTAGAGCAGTGACGGCGCAAACCCGTTCCAGAAACAGAGGATGGCAAAGCCCGTCAGGGGAACACCTACGAATACCAGGTAGGCACGATACTTACCCAACTTAGGATTGTTCTTGTCGATCAGGGCACCAACGATGGGGTCCCAAATCACGTTTGCCACATTACCTACTGTGAACATCACAGACACATCAACGGCATCGAGGCCATAGATGTCGGTGTAGAAGAACAGCAGATACATACAGGTAGTCTGGAAAATCAGATTCTGTGCCAGGTCACCGGATCCGAAGCCGATGCGCTGGAGCCAAGAAAGCTTGTAAAAGCCTTTGTTTTCATTAGATGTTGCCATAATTGATAATAATTGTTATTTGTTTCTTTTTTACCTTTTACTTTTTTACCTTTATCTCAAACGACGACATGGGCAGTCCTGAGAGCGAACGGGCATTTGCCGTCAATGGGTTGTCTTTCCATGCATAGCGTACAGCATAAGCGACGCTCATCGGGTGGAAGTTTTCTGGTAAGGTCAGGGTGATGACTTTACCCTCTGCAGCTGCTTTCACATTCTGATAGACCTTGTCGCCATCATCGGCTGCTACCTCAAACAGGTTCAGTTCACCTGACTGGATGGACTGGTCGAGGGTGAGGGTGATAGTCCCTTCCTTTACTTCTGCAGCAACAACCTCTGGGGAGAGGTTCACCTTATTATAATATACAAGACGGTCGAAACCAAGACCGATGCGCTCTGCTACCTCCTTCTTGCGGAGCGGATGGATATCCACAGGCTCACCGAGGTCATTGATAACGGCCAGTTCGGCTCTGGGGTCGTTCTTGGCTGTGAGGCGCTGGGCTTCACGAAGGGCTGCCCAACCGCTGTTGA
>Ga0256405_10004094_pt1 | contig 28151 bp, 24 predicted proteins | sample RumenRJG_02DNA_FD_189096 | JGI IMG/M metagenome (GOLD analysis project Ga0256405, IMG submission 189096) | Bovine rumen microbial communities from Lethbridge, Alberta, Canada - RJG_02 | ecosystem: Host-associated > Mammals > Digestive system > Stomach > Rumen | place: Canada: Alberta... | reverse complement strand
AAACCAAATATGTTTTTGGGGCCAGATCTTTTGGGCTTTATCGGTGGACTCGGTTTCATAATTATAGATGTGGTCTTAATTATGAATATGAGAAAATGGAAGAAAGGTGAGATTTAATAACAAATTCAAGTTTTTTGGGATGAATGTTGGAGCATAAAATTGGAATATATTCCAGGTTAAGGAGGTAAGGATTATCAGCTGATGATACGAGAAGCAAAAAAAGAAGATTTGGAAGCACTTTTGGAACTGTATCTTTACTTACATGAAGACAGTATTCCCAAGCATGATGAACATCTTGAAAAAATATGGAATCAGATCATTGAAGATTCGAATCACCATTTGATTGTAAATGAGATTGATGGTCAGATTATATCTTCTTGTGTTTGTGTGATCATCCCGAATTTAACAAGAAATATAAGACCATATGCTTTTGATGAGATGACCAGAGGCTATGGTAATGATGCTAATCGGGATAAAAACGCTGGTAAGTATCTAAGAAAAGTATTTGAAATTGCAAAAAACTTATAAAAAGGAAAATTTCTTTTGAAGATACGATTCAGCTTTTGCAATGTGACGTGTAGTACTTTTGATACTGGTGCTTCCGTCACTGATACATGGAAGGAGGGCAACATGCCATTATCTTTGCTGGATAGCACCATTTATGGTGATTCTGGGATTGTTATCCCATGATAATCTGACCGGATATGATATAAAAAAAGATCGATGGAAGTATAAGGTTTTTCTGGAATAGAAACCTATGAGGCATACTTGAAATGGTGTAACAAAGCAAGAAAGGTTCTGGCATGAAAAGAATTGTAGTTTATTTCTCATTAGAAGGTAACACAGAGTATATAGCAGATGAATGGAGCACATGCAGGAAGGTTTTTACAGAATCTTCAGAATGAGATTAATGCGTTGAAGTGGTGAGATTTAAGAATCGGAGTTTGAGGAGAGGAACATGGATTATATTAGAGACAGGAAGAGTAATATTCCCTTTAGTTTACATGATAGTAAGATAACCCAGCTTGAAATCAATGAGTCTAATCTGTCTTTGAAGATAGACCGAATATTTCAGTGTACTGAAGAGGAAGAAAAATGGTATCAAGGAACAATCGAATTTACAGAAGTTGACATAGAATTTTGCGATATCATGCTGTTTAATGCACCATATGGATACGATGGAGAAAAATCGTTTGTTGGAAAATCGTTGTCTTTAGATGAATTTAACATACAATATCCAAACGTACACTTTGAGATTATTACGGAAGGGTATTGCGGATATGACACAACATTTCAGGGATGGATATGGCAAGGCGATAATAAACCATTATTTGCAATTATGCGTATATGGAATAAAGGTGATATGATATATCGTATTAAATAAATTCAAATTAGGAGAGGTCCTTACTATGGGTAAAGAACTGTCAGAAATGACCTTGGAAGAATTGTGAGAATTATTCTCTATTTTCCTTGTTCAGCACGATGATCGGTGGGACGAATACTACAAAGAGATAGAAGCTGAGATTACAGAACTTTTTGAAGGGTGTCCGGTTAAAAGAATTGGTCATATTGGAAGCACAGCGATATAGGACATTTGGGAAAAAAGACGGATTTCACTCAATAAAGGATATACAAAAGATGGCTTTGCAGAAAGGGGTTATCATAATGACAAATAGAGAAAAATATGGATATTCATTACTGGGAGAAGATATAGAAGAGTCTGTTTGGAATACAATATTTAAAAAATTTAAGTTTATTCCAAAATATGCAGAGTTTCCGTATTGGTGGATTAATCTCCCGTCACCTTCGAGAGTGTATCAGTTGGAACTATCAACTTATGAAGATGATTGGAACAATGACATTAATTCACTTTTTGTTCAATTGGGAAGTCAAGAACTTTATGCGCTGGATTGGCAACATGATTGCTTTGTATTCTCTCCAAATGATTATGAAAAACTGGTTAAAGAGTATTATGATGAGGCAAGAGACTGTAATGTTTATTTTCCAAATTACTATCCTAATGGTGACTACCATTTCTTTGTGGATCCGAACTGGCGATTTGGTTTCTTCGGTCATCCTTGGCTCAAACAAATTGCTGTTTTTGGAGAAGATTTGATAGAACACATTAATATGAATGCGAAGACATTAGGATTAAGCTTCATGGAAAATAACGGAGATAACTAGTACTATACTTAATAATGCGAACTGACATTATCTTTCAGGATAACGGAGAAATAACTGAAGGGAGGCTGTATTGTGAGCAAGATAGTTATTTTTAATATGTTTTAAGGAGGAGAATTATGAAAATATTAGTTACAGGAGGAACAACTTTCGTAAGTAAGTTTGTTGCAAGATACTTTGTTGAAAAAGGGAATGAAGTATATGTTTTAAATAGAAATACTAAACCACAGGTTGAAGGTGTTAAAATAATAAAGGAAGATAGACACAATCTAGGTAATAAAATCTGTGATTTTAAGTTTGATACAGTGTTGGATATTACAGCATATAATGAAGAAGATGTGATGGATTTATCTACAGCACTTGGTAAAGTTGGTCAGTATATTATGATTAGTTCTAGCGCAGTTTATCCTGAGTATGAAAATCAACCATTTGCTGAAAATAGTAAAGTGTCGAAAAATAAATTTTGGGGAAAGTACGGTACGGATAAAATAAAAGCAGAATCGGCAGTGTTAAAAAATTTTCCGGATGCATATATTTTAAGACCGCCATATCTATATGGCCCGATGAATAATATATATAGGGAAGCTTTTGTTTTTGATTGTGCAAGAAATGATCGCAAGTTTTATTTGCCAGGTAACGGTGAAATGAAGTTACAGTTCTTACATGTACATGATTTGTGTAAAATAATTGAAAATATAATGATAACAAAACCTGAGAATCAGGTGTTAAATGTTGGAAACGTAGATACAATTTCAATAAAAGATTGGGTTATATTGTGTTATAAATGTTTTGACAAGGTGCCTGTTTTTGAAAAAGTTTCTAAAGATATTGAACAACGTAAGTACTTTCCTTTTTACAATTATGAGTATTATTTAGATGTAAAAAAACAGCAAAAACTTTTAAAAGAGACAATTGATATCGAAACTGGACTAAGAGAATCCGCTGACTGGTATTTAAAAAATGAAACAGAAGTAAACAAGAAACCATATTTTGAATATATAGATAGAGAGCTCAGCTGATAAGAATAGGAGAAAAATTATTACAGGAGTGAAATTTTATGAAAAATAATTTAGAATATAGAAGAGCGACTATAGACGATTTGGAACTTTTGGTTAAAACAAGAATTGAAGTGCTTCGTGCTGCAAATAAACTTGATAAAAGTGTAGATATGTCAGAAGTTATGCAGCAGTCGAGCGAGTATTACAGTAAAGCGTTAGTTAATGGTAGTCATACTGCATATTTGGTATTTGATGGAGAAAAATTTATTGGGGCAGGAGGTGTGAGTTATTATAGGGTTATGCCGACTTATCATAATCAAACCGGAGAAAAGGCATACATCATGAATATGTATACATTACCAGAGTATAGAAGACAGGGCATAGCATTTAAAACATTAGATTTACTTGTAAAAGATGCAAAAAAAAGAGATATTGTAGAAATAAGCCTTGAGGCAACAGATATGGGAAGAGCGTTGTACGAAAAATATGGATTTGAAAAAATGAAAAATGAAATGGAATTAAATAAATAGTAGAAAATATTGAAAAATATAATTATATAATAATATAGTTATACAACAATGTGATAATATAAATACGCAAAAGAAGGAGAATGTCTCAAGCAACATTCTCCTTTGATCTCTTGAACAAGCATTTTTATTAATAGACATGTTTTTGTTTTTTCGATGAATTTTACTTTACAAAATTATTGAAGACGCATTATTGACGTCTTAAGAGAACACAATCATAACCATGTAAATTACCATCAAATGTTTCATCACCAAGCAATTCCTTATAACCTAGATATTCCTTTGCAGTTGTTTCCTGATTGCCGGGATGGAAAATAAGAATTTCCCCAGATGTCAAATGGTATTCTAAGATTCTTTTTACATTATCATAAGTTGTAAATTTGTAAGAACCTCGTGGAATAGCATTTAAGACATGTCTAAAATAAGTTAAACGCTGATACCATGCGTATAAATCAAGGTCTTGACGATTTTCATCCCAAAGCATTCCACGGCGATTGTCCGGATCATTTCCACCTGTCATACCTACCTCATCTCCATAATAGAGGAATGGAGTGCCAGGTAGGAGCATCTGCATTGCGGCTGCAAGGCGTAGTTTTCTTTTATCACCGCCTGCCCGATATAAAAAGCGGCTCGTATCGTGGCTATCTATCAAGTTCCACATCACTGGTAAAACAGCGGTATGATATTGCCCTTGTAAAAATCCTTGTTCAGCAAGGAAGTCAGAAGGTCTAAGTGTTTCATCGCAAATCATAGAGGAAACACTCTTATAAAAAGCATAATTCATTACAGAATCCCATTGGTCACCTTGTAAAAAGTCGGGAGCATAATGCCAAACTTCTCCAACAATCAATGCATCAGGGTTAACAGTTTTGATTTCCTTACGAAAACGTCTCCAAAAATCATGTCCGATTTCATCACCAACATCAAGGCGCCAACCATCAATTTGATATTCTGTAATATAGTATTTTGCTACATCGATAATATAATCCGCAACTTCTGGATTGCTGACTCTGAGTTTTGGCATACCACCGAAGAATGCAAAACTCTGATATGATGGAACTTCATGTTTTGAACCATAATTAAGAGGTAAGGAATCGATGTAATACCAGTTGAAGTATTTAGAATCTCTTCCGTGTTCTTGTATATCCTTAAAAGCAAAAAAGTCAGTTGAGGTGTGATTAAATACACCGTCTAACATGACGCGAAGTCCGCAATCATGTGCACTTTCAATCAGTGTATGTAAGTCATCATCTGTGCCAAGCTCCGGATCGACATGATAATAGTCAATAGTATCATATTTGTGGGAAGTATTTGCTTTAAAAATAGGTGTCAAATAAATAACATCTACTCCTAATTCTTTCAAATGAGGAAGTCGATTCGTTATTCCCTGTAGAGTACCATGCAAGTTGGCATCCCATGAAATAGGTTCCTGATACCATATAGAGTCATCAATTTCCTCTGTAGCAGCAAAACGAGAAGGAAAAATTTGATACACAACGGCGTCTTTTGCCCAATTAGGAATCATAAAAGTCTGTTCTTGTCGTGATAATATTGGACAGTCAAACATTGTTTCAATATCCTGTGGTTCATATGAAAAAAATCGAGAGTCACCATACCATATTCGTGCCCCAGCACTGTCTACGAGTTCAAAAAAGTATCTAAGACAAAGAATATCAGGATTATGAGCATTTTCGGTACCTTCTATTGAATTGACAGTTACATCGGCCATAAAATAATCATGACCAAAATCAGTAGCATATTTTGTCATTTCACAACAAGCTCTAGTGTCTTTTTGCTCAACAGTTAAATATTTGTCTCTCGTGTGCAAATATATGGCACTTATATCATTTTTCGCAACCATAAGGCGAATACGTAGTTTTCCATTTTCCAAAAAAAAGCAGTCTCTTTGATCTGCATAATGCAGAATACCAGCATAAATCATAAAAAAACCCCTTTACTAAAATTTTCTAAAATTCTTACTTTCATAATACATTGTATATAGTAAAAATTCAATAGCAAATTTTTATAAATAAAGTTTAGATAATTTGATATTGTTAGTTGAAAAAAAGAAGAAATAATGTTAAATTTAATTTTGAATATATGAAGAAATAAAAAGTCGGCTAAAAAGAGAAATGAGGAGAAATTTTTTATGAATAGTTCAGAAGAATTTGATATTTGGGCAGAGGATTATGATAAGGCTGTTGTAAATATGGAGATGACAAATAAATATCCATTTGTTGCACGTAGCCAAATCTTTGTTGATATTATTAAAGAAGTGAAAAGCAAAAAAAATGCAAGAATTCTTGATATGGGATGTGGAACAGGTGAATTGCTTTCATTATTAAGTGCATTTGATTGTGAAGTTTTTGGACAGGATTTTTCAAAAAAAATGTTAGAAAAAGCAAAAAAGAGAGTTCCTAATGCAAAATTATATGTAGGTAATTTTGAGGATGGCTTGGTTAAAGAATTAGAAGGAATAAAATTTGATTATATTATTGGAACATACGTATTTCATCATTTACCAGATGATAAGAAGGTGTCATTTTTTAAAGCATTAAAAGATAGATTAAATGAAAATGGCAAAATATTGATAGGGGATGTTATTTTTCAGAAAAGAGAAGATATAGAAAAATGTAAAAAAGACGAGGGTGAAAGATGGGATGACGAGGAAGAATACTGTGTGGTTGATGAGCTACAAGTAGATTTTCCAAATCTCGAATTCATAAAAGAATCATATTGTTCAGGGCTTTTGAAAATTAGCAATGAATGTCGAAATTAATGATAAATAAAATAAAAGGAAGTAAATAAATGTATTTGGTAAGTGCCTACTTTGACCAAGATTCAGTGCAGAAATTGCAAAATCTGATAAATGCAGTGGCAGAGGAAACTGGGAATGATTATATGATAAGAAACAATGTTCCACCACATTTAACTATTTGCGCATTTGAACAAAAAAATACAAAAAAAGCTATTGAAATTTTTCAATCATTTGCGGGAGATTTACAAAGCAAAACAATATATATTCCGGCAATAGGTGCTTTTTGCCCAAATGTGATATATGCAGAAGTTGTTCAAAATCCATATCTGTACGATTTGAGTAAAAAAATTTATCAAAATATTAAGATGTTTCCGGATTCAAAATGCAGTAAGTATTATATGCCATTGCAGTGGATTCCACATGTTACAATAGGTAAGAAATTAACGCCTAATCAAATGAGTAGGGCATTTGAAAAATTATTGGAGTTGTTTCATCCTATTGAAGCAAAAATTGTAAAATTAGGTTTATCAAAACCAAATCCGTATATAGATTTAGCGGAAAAATATTTTATATAAAGTTTTTTGAAAGGGTTATTTAATTAAATGAATATTGAATTAGCAAAAAGTAATGACAAAGAAGAAATTTTACAGTTATATAAATCACAGTTGGGGAAAAAATATTGTCCATGGAATGAATATTATCCTGAAGCTCAAGAAATAGATTTTGATTTATCGAGAGATTCACTATTTGTTATGAGAGATGAAGGAAAAATAATTGCAGCAATATCCATAGATGATGATGAAAGTGTGACAAATTTGCCATATTGGACACCAAGACTTCAGCCGGGTGCGGAGCTTTCGCGTTTAGCAGTTGCAATAGATTATCAAAGCCAAGGTCTTGCAAAAAAAATGATTATTTATGGAATGAAGAAAATAAAAAAAAGAGGTTTTAAAAGTCTTCACTTTTTGGTAAATAAAACAAATTTAAAGGCGCTAAAATGTTATGATGCGTTTGGATTCGATAAAGTTGGAGAGTGTGAGCTTTATAATCAGCCTATGCTTTGTTATGAAAAAGAATTATAGTAGTAAAAAACGATCATATAAATAGATCGTTTTTTATTTTATACATTGTATTTCAGCCAAATCTTCGATGGTGTGATGAAGTTTCTGTACTAATGGAGTATTTGCAGCAGTATAGCACACTTCTTTTCCATTTCTGCGAGTAGTTAATAAACCAGCAGCTTTTAAAACACGTAAATGATGTGAAACTGCTGGAGATGTCATAGAAATCATAGTCGCAATATTTAAAACACATTCTTCTGTATGGCATAAAATCCAAAAAATTTTTAATCTAGTTGGATCACCTAAATGTTTCATTGCTTCAGCTACAGATGTTATAGTATCTTCGTTTGGAAGATGTGAAATTATTTCATTGTCTTTTTCATTTAAATTATGATTATGTGGTAAATCTATTTTGCTCATAGGTGCCTCCTTAAAAATGCATTTTATAATTATATTATAGCAAAAAAAGCAAACTCAAAAAAGATAAATACAAAAGTCAATTCCTATTGACATGGTAGGAATAAAAGTGATAGAATTACATTCTGATTGTGGAAAAATATAACAATTAGAATTTTTTAAAAGAGAGTGTGAGAATATGGCAAAAGTAATAGTAGGATTGTCTGGTGGAGTAGATAGTGCTGTTGCAGCGTATTTGTTAAAATTAGCTGGACATGAGGTTATTGGAGTGACATTGAGAACATGGCTATCTGCAGATGGAAAAGAGAGCAGATGTTGCGAAATAGATGATGCCAGAAGGGTGGCATGGCAGTTAAATATTCCATATTATGTAATTAATTGCGTAAATGAATTTAAGGAAAATGTAGTTAATCCATTTATACAGGAAAATGTTGAAGGGTTAACTCCTAATCCTTGCGTATGGTGCAATAGAAAAATAAAGTGGGCTAAGATGATAGAGTCATTAGACGTTTTTGGCGCTGATTATATAGCCACGGGACATTATGCTACAATTGATAAATTAAAAAACGGTCGTTATACATTAAAACAAGCAGATTACATAGATAAAGATCAAACGTATATGTTGTACAAATTAACGCAAGAACAGTTAGCAAAAACGATAATGCCGCTAGGAAAAATGAGTAAAAAAGAAGTAAGAAAAATTGCAGAAAGCCTTAATTTAGAGGTCGCAAGTAAACCAGATTCACAAGAAATATGTTTTGTTACAGAAGGAAAATATGGCGAATATATAGAGAACAATTATGATGGAGAACTTCCAGAAGAAGGCTTTTTTGTTGATGAAAAAGGAAATAAACTTGGAAAACATAAAGGAATTATTCATTATACAATAGGTCAACGAAAAGGGTTAGGAATTTCATTGGGAAAAAGAACATATGTAAAAGAAATTAGAAAAGACACAAACGAAGTGGTTTTATCAGGGAATGATGCACTTTTTTCAAAACGTATAAAATGCAATAAATTAAATTTTATGAGTATTGAAGATTTAAGAGAGGGAGAAAAAATAGAAGCAAATGTTAAAGTCAGGTATCATCATAATTCACAAAAGGCTTTAATTCAAAGAACAGGAGCGGATGAAATAACTATTGATTTTGCAGAAAATGTTAGAGCGGTAGCTCCAGGTCAATCGGTTGTTTTTTATGACTCAAGTAGTTACATTATAGGTGGGGGGATAATAGTATAATTAATTTAGTTATGATAAATTTAAAAAGTGTGATATAATGTGATAAATATATTTTATAAAGAAATGTTATAGGAGAATAAAGAGAGGAGAAAGTGATGAAAAAAGTTGATAATGAGTCATCTATGAATGCTGATTTTAATAATCAACCGAATAGAAGTACGAATTATAATAATCAATCAATGTTAAATAACGGTTCAATATCAGGCAGACCAATGCATGGTAACCCAATGCCAAACAATGGTCCAATGAATGGAAATCCTTTTAATAATCGCGCAATTCCTAATAATTATTTAAACGAAAATATGAATAATAATTCAGATGGAATTAAGAAGGAAAGAACTATTGAATCGTGGATTGGAACACGAGGAATGGTTATTTTAGCAAGCATTATGATAGTCGTTTCTATAGTGCTTTTTGGAAAAATCTTATTTGATGATTTTGAAAAAGTGATTGTGTATTCAGTTTTATATACAGTGTTTATAGGAATTTCATTATTTGGTTTTATAAAAAGTAGAAAGAATACGAATGATTTTTGGTATAAGACAATAATGTGTTCAGGCATATGTGCAACATATTTTTTGGAAATATCAACATACAAATCGTTCAATTTAGATTTCCTAGTAATTACGGGTATGTTTGCGCTCTGGACACTAGGCGCCATGGCATTAATGTATAAAGACAGCATAATGTCGATTATAGTTACAACTAGTGGAACGTTCTTTACCATTAATTTTTTGATGATAGTGGGTAAGATGAATGAAAGAGCTGGTTTTGTTGTTATGATATATACAGCATTATATGTTGTACTAAGTATAGCAATTAACTTTAAAAACGAACTTAAATATTGCAGTATGATAATTTGTTCAATAGAATTATTCTATGCGTATTGTGCGGCAATAGTGTCAGTAGTGTCTTCTAAATCGCATTATACAATGGAATTTCGAATATGTGGTGTAGTACTATTTGGATTGTTATTTATTTATTCATTAGTATTTTCTTGGAAAAATGATAAAACAGTTGAAGTTATTATTTTTTCTGTACTAACAAAAATAATGTTTATTATAACATTGTATATTTATAGAAATGGTTTTGTTGGAGGAACAGGTTATATAATTGCTCTAGGTTCAATAGTTCTGTTAGAAGATATAATCAATTTGGCAAGAAACGGAATTGGTGAAAAAAAAGAACAAAACCTGGGTTTAGCCTACAAAGTATGTAAAATTGTTTCAGATATTATCATTTTCGCAATGATATGCTCAACCATAAAAGTAGGATATTTTAGTTGGTTTTGGCATAATGAGTATTTAAAAACATTTTCAATAGAATTTTATATTGTTTTAACGGTTTTAGCTATTTTTACAATTATTGCAAAAAAAGATTTTTATACAATAAGATTTGCAGCCGTAATGATTGTTTCTACATTTATTGGTTCAATTAACTTACTATTAGTTCGATTGTATAATATAAATAATTTTGCATTAGTGTTATGTATTTGTTTTTATGCATTCTTTTTGAATTACGTTGTGATGATGTTTGATTTTTACAGAAAAAAAGAGCATACATTAGAAAATTATATCATACAGTATATTGCGTTCTTTGCATTGGCAATTGTTAGTATGAATAACTTTAGACGGTGGTACTTAGAGGCTAAATCTTTTGAAAATAATGGAGATGTAGTGTTTCTTATTGAATTAACAGTAATAATTTTGATGCACAAAGTATTGAGCATTATAAAATTTTATGAAGTAAAGCAAAAGAGTAGCATTGTAGTATTTAATATTATTATGAGAATTGCTGATGGATTAATGTATCTTGTGTTGGTGAATACGTTTGTTAGCGAAAGGACTCAATTTAACAAATTGTTAGGAACAGTTTTAGCACTGTTTTTAATTGGAATTGATCTTATAGAAGTTTTAATTAAGAAAAAGGTTACATCTACTTTTATAATATCAAATGCAGTAAAAGTGTATACTGTGCTTATAGGAGTATTAATTTCTTATAGCGCGAAGGGATATATTGTTTCTATAGCAATATTTGTAGTGTCAACTTTGTATGTGTTTATTGGATTTTTAGAAAAATTCAGATCAAAGATGCTAAGAAGAGCAGGTCTTGTTATGGCTTTGTTGTGTGTGCTTAAGATGATGCTGTACGATTTGGCTTCAGGGGCATTATTAGGATATGCAATTGGATTTTTAGTAAGTGGTTTGTTATGTGCGTTAATTAGCTTTATTTATTCATATTTTGAAAAGAAATACATAGATGTCTACGAAAATGATAAAGTTGAAGATGATCTTAAAGATAAAAATGATGAAATGCAAAGAAATTATTATGATATGCTAAATTCTAGGATGGTACCAATGGGAGTAAATCCAGGAATGCAGGCGCCAAATGGAATGCCAATGAATCCAAGAGTAAATCCAAGAATGCAGGCACCAAATGGAATGCCAATGAACCCAGGAGTAAATCCAGGAATGCAGGCACCAAATGGAATGCTAATGAACCCAGGAGTAAATCCAGGAATGCAGGCACCAAATGGAATGCCAATGAACCCAGGAGTAAATCCAGGAATGCAGGCACCAAATGGAATGCCAATGAACCCAGGAGTAAATCCAGGAATGCAAAATCCAAATGGAGTTAATCCAAATAATCCATTTTCTAGATAGTTATTAATCTTGATATATAAATATTGGAATGAGATTGAAATAATAATTTAAAACTAAAAAATCAAAAATATAAAAGCGCAAATCTAAATAGTAAATATCAATAAGATATACTAAAGGATTTGCGCTTTTATTTTTGTTATAAAGAATCTTGTAAGAGAGTCTTTGTTTTACTCGTTTAATTTATGATAGAATATTATTCGAAAATTTTGTTATCTTCTTGCATTTTTTTATAGCGTTGTACGTAACGTTTGATACGCTCATATGGATTTAATAAATCGCTAATTGATGTATCGTGGTTAAGTGTATCAACGATGTATGCAATGTATTTACTCATATCACAGCTGATATAGTAAGAACGAGATAATAATTCTGGTGTCTGGTAGCAAAGGTTAGTTGTTACAACTTTGTAAATTAAACCTTCTTCTACAGCTCTATCAAATGATTCTAAACCGTTTGTGAAAAGACCAAATGTAGCAATAACGAAGATTCTTCTTGCTTTACGTTTCTTTAATTCTCTAGCAGTATCAATCATACTTTCACCAGAAGAAATCATATCATCGATAATCATTACGTCTTTTCCTTCTACAGAGTCACCAAGGAATTCATGTGCAACAATTGGATTTCTTCCATCAATAATTACACTGTAATCTCTTCTCTTATAGAACATACCCATATCAACACCTAAAACGTTAGCTAAGTAAATAGCACGTTTAGTAGCACCTTCATCAGGACTGATAATCATAAGGTGATCTTTATCAATTTGAATATCTGGTACATTTTTGAAAATGCCTTTAACAAATTGGTAAGTTGGCATAACTGATTCAAAGCCACCAAGAGGAATAGCGTTTTGTACACGTGGATCGTGAGCATCGAAAGTGATGATGTTATCAACACCTAATTGCTGAAGTTCTTGAAGTGCAAGAGCACAATCTAATGATTCACGTCCAGAACGTCTGTGTTGACGGCTTTCATATAGAAATGGAAGTATTACTGTAATTCTGCGGGCTTTTCCACCAGCAGCGGCAATAATACGTTTTAAATCCTGATAATGGTCATCTGGAGACATGTGGTTAGTCTGTCCGCATAAGCTATATGTAAGACTATAGTTAGTAACATCAACCATGATATATAAATCGTATCCACGTACAGATTGTTTGATTACGCATTTAGCTTCACCAGAACCAAATCTTGGAGTATATGGTTTGATAATATAGCTATCTTTGTAATAATTTTGGAAAGCACTTTCATTGTGATGTTTGTGTTCACGATTTTCTCTCCATTCTTTTAGATATGAATCAACTTTCTCAGCTAATTCACTACAACTTTCTGTTGGAACAAGTCCAAGGATACCTTGTGGCATTGTTTCTAATATTCTTTCATCGTTTGGCATTTAGGGGTTCCTCCATAAATAAATTGAGTTTATATATTATATATAATTAAGTATTATTAAAAATAATACAATATTAATATCATTATTATACGCGTCTGTAATATGGAATTTCAGTATTTATCATCTAAAATGATATCTAGAAATATTCACCAATACATAATTTATCACAAAATTGAAAGAAAACAAAGTGCAAAATTAAATAAAAAGGTAAAAATCTTAATTTTTAGATAATAATTAAATAAATGACGTAAAAATACCCATGACATTAGTCAAATTTAACATATACATAATTACAGATTATGTTATATTGCGTTTTTTCATACGTATATCTTCACCAAATAGCTTTAAAATTGAATAATTGTTGATTATTCGAGAAAAAGTTCGTTCAGAATATGTATCAATCAATTGGTTTGGTGAAAGGTTTGTTGAAATAATAGTTGATTTTTTTCGCAAAAGTCTTTCATTAACGCAAAGGAATAATTGTGAATTAGTAAAAGTATTGGTAAGCTCTGTACCTAAATCATCAATTATCAATAAATCACAGTCAAAAATACTTTTATTATTCGAAATTGCAGCGGAATCACGAGAAAAAACACCGCTTGACAAAGTTTCAAAAAGTTGATAAGCGGTAAAATATAAAACAGAGTGTCCTTTTTGAAGAAGACTTTCTGCAATGCAATTAGATAGAAATGTTTTACCGACACCAGTGTTACCATAAAATAAAACATTAGGGTGTATATTTTCAAATTCAGAAACAAATTCAAGTGAGCGTTGATATGCCATGCTTGCTAGAGCATAGGAACTCATGTTGCTTGAAGGGTCGATCTGTTTATCTGAATAAAAATCCATAGAAAAATCTGAAAAACTTTCATTTGCTATGGAATCTTTAATGTTTGATTGAGAATATACAAGGTCTATAACTTTTTGTTTGAAACAACGGCATTGCTTGCCGTTGATGTAGCCAGTATCTTTACAATCATTGCATTTATATTTAATCTCCAAATAGTCATCAGGATAAGAATTAAGTCGTAATAATTCATGGCGTTTTGAATTATACGTTTTAATCTGTTCTTTAAGTTCTTTTACAGAGTCCATATCGCCATTTAATCTTTTCCTGGCAGCAGAAATGGATGCAGAACTTACAGCATGATCAATTTCTTGTATTTCAGGAATTTTAGCATAAACTTCCTTTTGACGATTTTCAAATTCATGTTGGTTTTTAAGTTGTTGTGCGTTATAAGTTCGCATTATCGTATCGTATTGTGTGTTTGAAATTGACATAAGCCACCCCTTTAATACATTATATAATATTATTTTTTGGTATTATCGTCCGCTTTAAAGTTTGAATTAAGAAGGAACTGCTCTAGTTTGTTTGGATCATAACTTCTTTGGTTAAAATTATTAAAACGGTTGTTTAGCTTAGAAGAAGCATTCTTTTGAGATTGAGCGTTGTTTTTAGTGTTATCAAGAGCCTTCGTATTGTATTTTTTACTTCGTTCATAAGCTATATCTAGTTGTTTTATATCATCTAAAGAATGTACTTTTTTCTTAAACCAACTGCTTAGAATTTGATCGGTATATTCAAAACTAGGTTGGTGAATAGATGAAATTGTACGTCGACATGCTTCTTCTATAACTTGCATTGAAAAAGCATAGTTTTTGGTCCATTTTTTTACAAAATCAAGTTCAGCAGGAATAAGGTTACGACCAGATATACCAAGTGCATTCATTATTCCGTAGTATGTTTTGCTATATTTTTTGGAATTTTCCTTGGCCTGTTCAACAGTTGTAATGTTGTTTGAGTGCCAAGCTATAGCAACTTTGTCCATATATCTAAGACTTGTGTGATCCTTAGAGATACAGTATTCAACAAGATATGTAACCAATTCCGGCGTAAAATGGAGTTGGTCTATCCAGTATAAAATAGTATCAACTTCTGTTTGAGTTAAAATTTTATTAAAATATGTTCCTATAACGAAGAATAATTCAGAAATATCAGGATCATTCACGAAATTAGCTCTTTCATTTGCAGAGTAATCTTTTTTGGCAGGAACATCGGATTGAGAATTTTTTGAATCTGAAAAATTAATTGTTTTGTTTTCTTTTTCAGAGTTTGAAAAATCATTTATTATATTGTTGGCATTGGCGTTTGTCTGATTACTTTCCTCAGAGTTAGACAGTGTTGAATGCGTATCAGCCTTAATAGAATCTGATGCACTAGCTTTTTTCCCCTTAGGTGAAGTAACAGGTAGTAAACGAATACCAGTTATTTCATTTTTCGAATAGTCTAATTTAATAAGGTTAACTTTTTCCCAATACTTTAATGCACGAATTACATCTGTTTCAGTAGTCTCAAAGTAATCAGCAATGATAGCGATAGAGCATGCTGGTTCAGCCATACTGATACATTTTAGTATATATAAATAAATTTTTACATATTCACCATTAGCTTCTGGCATATAATGGTCGATAAAGTAATTTGAAACGCAAGTGAAAGAGTTTGCGTTGTTGTTATGTAATTGAATAAGTGACATAAATATTACCTTCCTAATTTTTCTGTTCGAATTATAGCATACAAAAGTTAAAAAATAAAGATAGCATAACTTGGGGAAAAATATTTATAAAGCTAATTAAAATTCGTGAAAAAAATGTGGATAACGTGGATAACTTTGTGGAAGAATAATTAAAATACGCGAATACCTTGATATATAAGGAGGTTTTTGTGTGTCTTTTTTTGATGTTATCCACAGAGTTATAAAAAAAAATCCACACAGGAATGTGAAAAATATAAACATTCCAATGTGGATAACGTGGATAACTAGTTATTTAAGAGATGTTCTCCGATTTCTACTACATTTCCGGCACCCATAGTTATCAACAAATCGCCCTCAGTGCAATTTTCGTGTAAGAATTTCTCAATTTCTTCAAAAGAAGGGAAATAATAACATGTTGTTCCATGAGATTTAACCTTTTCTAAAACGTCTTTTGAAGAGATTCCAATAGTATTTTTTTCTCTTGCGGCATAAATATCAGCAAGTACAACGACATCAGCAAGTGATAATACATCACCAAAATCATCTAAAAATGCTTTTGTACGAGAGTATGTATGAGGTTGGAATACAAGAACAAGTCTTTTATGTGGATAATTGTGTGCAGCAGTTAAAGTTGCACGAATTTCTGTTGGATGGTGTGCATAATCATCGATGATAGTTACACCATTTTTCTCACCTTTATAATCAAAACGTCTTCCGGCACCACCGAATTTTAACAATCCTTTAATAACAGCTGTTCTATCTAATTTTAAGATATCACATAAAGCGATAGCTGCCATGGCATTAGAGACATTATGTGTACCGGGAACGTTTAAAGTTACGTCAAATAATTTTTCATCACCGTGCATAGCTGTAAAAGAAGCACATGCTTTGTGATTGAATGTGATATTAGTTGCGTGATATTCACATGTATCGTTTAAGCCATATGAAACAACCTTTTGAGGCATATCAGCAATGATTTCCTTATAATTAGGGATTTCACCGTTGATAATAGTTGCGCCGTCTTCAAGAGTATTTCCGGCAAATTTACGGAATGAATTTCTGATATCATCTAAATCTTTAAAGAAATCAAGATGCTCAGCTTCAACATTTAAAATAATGCTGTATTTTGGGTAAAAGTTTAAAAAACTGTTAGTATATTCGCAAGCTTCAGCGATAAATACATCAGATTTACCTAAGCGTAAGTTGCTTCCAATTGCAGGGAAAACGCCACCAACTGAGATAGTTGGATCAGCTTGAGCCTCTAATAAAATTTGACTAATCATAGAAGTTGTTGTAGTTTTTCCGTGTGTTCCTGCAACAGCAATAGATTTAGCATAATGAGACATAATTTGCCCAAGCAATTGAGCACGAGTAAGCATTGGAATATTAGCTTCTTTTGTGGCTACAAATTCTGGATTTTTCTCATTTATTGCAGCAGTATAGACAACTAAGTCAATATCATTTGAAATGTTGTCAGCAGATTGTGGATAAAAGATTTTAATCCCTTTGTTAGCTAAAGAACGTGTGTAATCTGACTCCTTCATATCTGAACCAGTTACTGTAAAGTGTTGATCAAACAAAATTTCAGCAAGTGCGCTCATGCTAACTCCACCAATTCCAATGAAATGAACATGTATTGGTGTTTTAAAATTTATTTCATACATAATCAATTACCTTCCTAACTATATAATAAAAATAGAATCACTTCTATATTATAATCACTATGAAATAAAATGCAAATAATATTGTAATAAATAATATATTTTTTTAGAATGAAAAAAACAAAAAAAACGGGAAATAAGGCTAGAAGAGCGATATAATAAAAAAAATAAATAAATTGTGTAAAAAAGTGCGAAAACTGTTGTTTTATAAAAACAAGTTATGTTATAATATTTGGGAGAGTAATAAATATAGCAGTAGTACTGACAGACGAGGAGTGAAAGACGTGATTAAGAAGGAAATGATAGCAATGCTTCTAGCTGGGGGACAGGGAAGCAGACTAGGAGTACTTACAGCAGATGTCGCTAAACCAGCGGTGGCATTTGGAGGGAAATATCGTATAATCGATTTTCCATTGAGTAACTGTATTAATTCGGGGATTGATACAGTAGGTGTTTTAACACAGTACCAACCACTAAGATTAAATTCCCATATTGGAATTGGTATTCCATGGGATTTGGATCGCAACAACGGAGGGGTAAGCGTCTTACCACCATATGAAAGAAGCGATAACAGCGAGTGGTATTCAGGTACAGCAAATGCAATTTTTCAGAATATGAAGTATATGGAAAGTTATAATCCAGATTATGTTTTGATTTTGTCAGGCGATCATATTTATAAGATGGATTATGAGGTTATGCTTGATTTCCATAAGGAAAACAATGCAGATGTGACAATAGCCACAATGCCAGTTCCAATTGAGGAGGCAAGCAGATTCGGAATCGTAATCGCAGATGAAAACAAGAAGATTAAAGAATTCGAAGAAAAACCAGAACATCCAAGAAGTAACTTGGCGTCAATGGGTATTTACATTTTCTCATGGCCAGTTTTAAGAGATGCTTTATATACAATGAAAGATCAAAGCAATTGTGATTTTGGTAAACATATTATTCCATATTGTTTTGAACATGGAAAGAATTTGTTTGCATATGAGTACAACGGATATTGGAAAGACGTTGGAACTCTAGGTTCATATTGGGAAGCTAATATGGAACTTATAGATTTAATTCCAGAGTTTAATTTATACGAGGAGTACTGGAAAATCTATACAAATAGTGATAATATTGAGCCACAGTATATTTCACCTGAAGCACATGTCGAAAGAAGTATTATCGGCGAGGGGTCAGAAATTTATGGTGAAGTGGTGAACTCAGTTATAGGTGCCGGGGTATACATTGGAAAGGGAACTGTAGTTAGAGATTCTATTATCATGAAAGATACCAAAATAGGCGATAATGTCACTGTAGAGAAATCTATTATAGCTGAAGCCTGTGACATAGGAAGTAATTCCGTGCTAGGATTTGGAGATGAAGTACCAAGTAAATACAATGCGAAAATTTACGCATTTGGATTGGTAACAATAGGTGAATCATCAGTAGTTCCAGAGGGAGTAAGAATTGGAAAGAATACTGCAATTGTAGGTAAAACTACAATGGATGATTACCAAGATGGAGTTTTAGCAGGCGGAGAAGCAATTATTAAGGCAGGTGACAGTAAATGAAGACAATAGGTATTATTTTGGCAGGTGGTAATAATAAAAGAATGAGAGAGCTTACAGTAAACAGAGCAACTTCTGCGATGCCTGTAGGCGGCAACTATAGAAGTATTGATTTCGTATTAAGTAATATGAGCAATTCTCACATACAAACAGTTGCAGTTCTAACTCAGTATAATGCACGTTCATTAAATGAACACTTAAGCTCATCAAAATGGTGGGATTTCGGTAGAAAACAAGGCGGAATGTACTTGTTCACACCTACTATCACAACAGAAAATAGTGATTGGTACAGAGGAACAGCAGATGCAATGTATCAAAATATCGATTTTTTGAAGAAAAGACACGAACCTTATGTTATAATAGCTAATGGAGATTGTGTTTATAAGATGGACTACAATAAATTGTTAGACTATCATATTGAAAAAAAGGCAGATATTACAGTTGTTTGTAAGGATATGCCAAGTGATTATGATGTCAGAAGATTTGGCGTTGTTAAAATGAATGAGGAATCAAGAATTGTTGATTTCGAAGAAAAACCACTTGTAGCGCAGTCAAATACAGTATCTACTGGAATTTACGTAGTAAGAAGAAGACAGTTAATCGAGATGCTTGAAAGAGCTCAAGAAGAGAATCGATATGATTTTGTAACCGATATTTTAATCCGTTACAAAAATGTGAAAAAGATTTATGGTTATAAGTTTACGGATTACTGGAGTAATATTGCATCGGTAGATGATTACTATAGAACAAATATGGACTTTTTAAAGAGAGATGTACGTCAGTATTTCTTTAGAGATGAGCCTAAAATTTATTCAAAGGTTGACGATTTACCTCCAGCTAAGTATAATACAGGTTCAGAGGTTAGTAACAGCCTTATTGCTAGTGGTTGTATCGTTAACAGTAAAGTTGAAAATTCAATTTTATTTAAAAAAGTTTTCATCGGAAAGAATTGTGTTATAAAGAATTCTATCATTTTAAACGATGCATATATTGGAGACAATACTCACGTAGAGAATTGTATTGTTGAAAGCAGAGGAACGCTTAAGGCCAATACATACTATTGTGGGGAAAATGAAATCAAAATTGTTTCTGAACAAAATGAGCGTTATATGCTCTGATTAACAATGACAATAGATCCATAATAATGGACAAATGACGAGGAGGCAAAAGCCATGGAAATTACAGATATTCGTATCCGTAAGGTCGAAAAAGAAGGAAAAATGAAAGCGGTTGTATCAATAACAATCGAAGATGAGTTTGTAGTTCATGACATTAAAGTAATCGAAGGAGAGAAAGGGTTATTTATAGCTATGCCTAGTCGCAAAGCTGCGGATGGTGAATACAGAGATATTGCACATCCAATCAATTCTCGCACAAGAGAAGGATTACAGAATATGATACTTACAAAATATCAAGAGTTAATTGAAGCAAACGAATAGTATTAAGTAATAGGCTAGAGGGTGTCATACAGTGGTATGGCATCCTTTTTGCATATAAAAAACAAACACATTTTGACAAATAAATAGTATTTTGCTATTCTAAAAACAAATGAGTTGAATATTTTGATTAAGAAAATGAGGAAATAAATATGTTTTTAATAGTAGGTTTAGGAAATCCAGGAAAAAAATATGAAAAAACAAGACATAATATTGGTTTTGATGCTATAGATTATATAGCAGAAAAATATCATATTAGTGTTACTGATAATAAACATAAAGCAATTTGTGGAAAAGGTGTTATAAATGGACAAAAAGTTATTTTGGCAAAACCACAGACATTTATGAATTTGAGTGGAGAAAGTGTTAGAGAAATTATTAATTTTTACAAAATAGATCCAGAAGATGAAATGGTTGTATTATTTGATGATATAAGTTTAGCACCAGGAAATATTAGAATTAGAAAAAAGGGAAGTGCTGGCGGACATAACGGTATAAAAGATATTATTGCACAAACTGGTACAAGTGCTTTTAAACGTGTAAAAATCGGAGTTGGTGAGAAACCTGCAGGATGGGATTTGGCAGATCATGTATTAGGACACTTTAATAATGCTGATAGGAAATTAGTCGAGGAAGCATTAGAAGATGTGTGTGAAGCTACAAGTTTAATTGTGATGGATGAGATTGATAAAGCGATGAACGATTTTAATCAAAAAAAACAGAGGTAAAACGTGAAAACATTTATAGAAGGAATAAAACAATTTGACGCAAATAAAGAAATTTCAGATATTTATAAAAATAAATCTGGAATAATAACGATTACAGGATGTTTAGATGCGAGTAAACCACATTTGGCATATGTGCTTGATAAAGAAAAAAGGCATAAATTAATAGTTTTAAGTGAAGAGCAAAAAGCAAAAGAATTTTATGAAAACTATAAATTTTTTGATGATGATGCTGTGTATTATCCAGCAAAAGATGTCCTCTTTTACCAATCAGATATTAGAGGAAATCAGCTTGCAGCAGAAAGAATAAATGCATTAAAACAAATTCGTAATTGTGAAAAATGCACATTAATTACGACATATGATGCGTTAATGAATACTGTGGCATCTAGAAAAATGATGCTTGATACGGTTATGATTTTGCGCCCAGAAGATGAAATTTTACTAGACGATTTTGTAAAAAAATTAATTCAATTAGGATATGAAAAAAACTATCAGGTTGAAATCAGGGGGCAGTTTGCACTTAGAGGTGGAATACTTGACATATATCCTTTGACAGAGATGAATCCTATAAGAATTGAGATGTGGGGAGATGAAATCGATACAATTCGTTCGTTTGATTTACAATCTCAGCGCTCAATAGAGAATCTAGATAAAGTAGAAATTTTTCCCGCAACTGAGATTGTTTTAGATAAAGAAGAATTAGATAATGGAATTAAACTGATTCAAAAAGATGCTGCAAAACAAGTTGAGAAACTTAGAAAACAAATGAGAACAGAAGAAGCGTTTCGGTTGAAATCTCATATAGACGAAATTATCGAGGAATGGGATAATCAAATCAATTTAAATGCTATTGAAGCGTATTTATCATATTTTTGTAATGATAAAATTTCCTTATTAGATTATTTTGACAAAGATGATACGGTAATCATTTTTGATGAACTTCACAGGTGCATAGAAAGAGGCAAACAATCAGAACAAGAATTCAGTCAAAGCATGGAAAATCGATTGACTAAAGGTTATATTTTACCAAGACAAATCGAGGAGTTGTTCAGTTATAAAGAATTAAATGCAAAATTAAACAAATATAAGCTTATTAGTCTTGCAATGCTAGATAATAAAACATATGGATTTGATTTTTTAGATGAATATAACATAAAGTGCAAAAGTATAAGCTCTTATAACAAAAGTTTTGAACTGTTGATGAAAGAGTTAATTAAATTTAAAGAAAAAAAATATAAAATTGTTTTATTGTCACCATCAAGGACAAGAGCTAAACGTTTGGCAAATGACTTGCAGGATAATGGTATAAATTGTTTCTATTCAGAAGATAAGGATAAAATACTTAAAAATGGTGAATTAATGGTCACAAATGGCTCAATTCATAATGGCTTTGAATATACAGATTTTAAATTTGTTGTTATAACGGAAACAGATATTTTCGGTAAAAAAGGTAAAAGAAAAAAGAAAAAACGCGTATATGAAGGCGAAAATATACAAAGTTTTTCGGATCTGCACATAGGAGATTATGTTGTACATGAGAATCATGGATTGGGAATTTACCGTGGAATCGAAAAAATCGAGGTAGATCAAAAAGTAAAAGATTATATCAAAATTGAGTATGCTGGAAATGGGAATTTGTATATTTTAGCTACACAATTAGAGATGATTCAAAAATATGCAGGGAAAGATTCAAGAAAACCTAAATTAAATAAATTAGGTGGACAGGAATGGAATAAGACAAAATCAAGAGTAAAAAAATCTGTAAAAGTAATAGCAGAAGATTTAGTAAAATTGTATGCAAAAAGAAGCAAAGAAGCTGGATTTGCCTATGGAGAAGATACAATTTGGCAAAAAGAATTTGAGGAATTATTTCCATATGAGGAGACTACCGATCAAGAGCTTGCAATTGAGGCAACAAAGAAAGATATGGAAAGCACCAAAATAATGGATAGGCTTATTTGCGGAGATGTTGGATATGGAAAAACAGAAATAGCAATAAGAGCGGCATTTAAAGCTGTGCAAGAAGGAAAACAGGTTGCATATCTTGTGCCTACTACGATTTTAGCTCAACAACATTATAACAATTTTGTGCAAAGAATGAGAGAATTTCCTATAAATATTGCATCTTTAAGTCGTTTTAGATCAAAGAAGGAGCAAGATAAAACGATAGAAGGATTACAATCAGGATTAGTTGATATAGTAATCGGAACACATAGAATCCTTTCAAAAGATGTGAAGTTTAAAGATTTAGGATTACTTATAATAGATGAGGAACAACGTTTTGGAGTTGCTCATAAAGAAAAAATTAAACAAATGAAAGAAAATGTTGATGTTTTAACATTGACTGCAACTCCAATTCCAAGAACTCTACACATGAGTCTGATAGGAATACGAGATATGAGTGTTTTAGAGGAACCACCCGTAGATAGAATTCCAATTCAGACATATGTTACAGAATATGATGAAGAAATGGTAAGAGAAGCTATTAATAGAGAGCTTGCACGAGGTGGACAGGTTTACTATGTTTACAATCAGGTAAAAGATATAGATGAAGTTGCGGATAGATTGCAACAACTCTTGCCAGATGCAAATATTGCTTTTGCCCATGGAAAAATGAGAGTTACAGAACTAGAAAATATAATGTATGATTTTATAAACGGTGATATAGACGTTCTGGTTTCAACAACTATTATAGAAACGGGGTTGGATATTGCTAACGTTAATACAATGATTATAGAATCGGCAGAAAACTTAGGACTTTCTCAATTATATCAGCTTAGAGGTCGAGTAGGTCGAAGTAATAGAACATCATATGCATTTTTAATGTACAAAAAAAATAAAATGCTTAAAGAGGTTGCAGAAAAAAGGCTAGCAGCGATGAAAGAGTATTCTGATTTGGGCAGCGGATTTAAAATTGCGATGAGAGATCTTGAAATAAGAGGTGCTGGTAATCTTTTGGGTGAGCAGCAGAGTGGTCACATGGAAGCAATTGGTTATGATTTATATTGTAAATTATTGAATGAGGCTGTAAAAGAGGCGAAGGGAGAAAAAGTAGAAGAAAGCTTCGAAACATCTGTTGATATCGAAGAAAATGCTTTTATTCCAGATACATATATAGTCAATGAATTTCAAAAACTTGAAATCTATAAGCGAATTGCAAGTATACTTTCAGAAGAAGAGGCTGATGAAATATTAGAAGAGCTGATTGATAGATTTGGTGAACCACCAGTTGTTGTACAGAACTTATTGAAAATAGCTAGATTAAAAATCCTAGCACATAAGCTTTATATAGTAGAAATTATTCAACGAAATAATGAAATAAAGCTAAAGATGTATGAAAAGGCAAAAATAAATCCGGCAAACATACCTCGAATTATTGAATTATATAAAAATAAAATGCGCTTCATTTCAGAACCTAAATGCGTTTATTTTGAGTATATTACACCAAAAGAAAAAAATAGTACCCCATTAAGAAGAAGACCTAATGCCTTATCAAGGGGTGTGCCTAGAAATGTTTCAAAAAATATTGAGAAAAAATCAACTCAAAGTACTATAGAAGTATTAGAAAAATTACTAAACGATATGGTAAAAATATTGCTTGATTCATAGAAAAGCACTATAATTAATACATGTATGACATAAAAATCCTAAATAGGATAAGTTGACTAGGAGGAAAAATGAAAACAAAAAAAGTATATTCACTTTTAATGGCAGGGGTTATTGGATTAGCAGCATTAACTGGATGCGGGTTAAATAAAGATGAGGTTGTTGCTACATATAAAGATGGAGAAGTTAAATTAGGAGATTTTAATTTTGCGGCAAGATATAATCAATTAACAAAAGGAAGTCTTTATAAACAACAATCATCAGGCGACGTTTGGAATATGGATATATCAGGAAACGGCACAACATTGGCAGATAAAGAGATTGAACAAACCTTAGATGATTACCATGAAATGATTACTTTAAAAAATCATCAAAGGGAAAAAGGTGTTGAACTTACAAAGGATGAAAAGTCTAAAATTGCTGAATCTTCTAAAAAGTTCGTAAAGGATAACAAGCAAGAGGTCCTAGATGAAATGACAGCATCTGAAAGTATTGTAAACGACTATTTAAGTCTTTGTACGATAAAAGAAAAAATGTATAAAGAGATTGTAAAAGATGTAGATACACGAGTATCTGATGAAGAAGCTAATATGAGCGCATTCTCACTTATCAGAGTTGATACGCTCAGAAAATATGATCAGCAAACAGGGCAACAATCTGTTTATACAGAAGATGAGAGAAATAAAATAATTGCTACAGCTCAACAGATGTCAGATGAGATTTCAAAAGGCGCAGATATGAAAGCTACAGCAGAAAAATATGGTTATACAGTTTCAGACGGAACATATTCAAAAGATGACAAAAATCTAGATGATGCTGTAAAAAAACAATTAAATACAATGAAAGAAGGCGAAATATCTAAACTTATTTCGACACAAGACGCATCATATATCGTAAGATTAGACAAAAAAACAGATGAAAAAGCTACAGCTGATAATAAAAAACAGATTGTAGAGAAAAGAAAGCAAGACGAATATGAAAAAGTCTTAAAAGCATGGCAAAAGAAGGATGGTTGGAAAGTAAAAAAATCAGTTGTAAAGAAAGTATCATATAAAAATGATCTTTCTAAGAAGCAGAAAGAAAAATAAACAAAAAAAGAATAAATTTTTGTTGCATTGTAAATTAATAAGTTGTAAAATAATTAAGATATTATAAATTTTAAGCATCTAGGCTATGGTCTAGATGCTTTTTTAGGAGATATTATGAAAAAAGGAAATAATGTAGTTTTAATAGGAATGCCTGGTGCCGGAAAAAGTACTATAGGTGTTATATTAGCTAAAGTAAAGGGATATAATTTCGTTGATCCGGATTTGTTAATTCAGGAAAAAGAAGGAAGACTTTTGCAAGAAATAATTGCATCAGAAGGTATAGATGGTTTCATTAAGATAGAAGAGGAAGTTAACGCATCGATTGATTGCCAAAAGACAGTAATTGCTACAGGAGGTAGTGTTGTATATGGTGAAAAAGCGATGGAACATTTAAGAAAAATTGGAACAGTTGTATATCTTAAATTATCCCTTGATGTTTTAAAAAACAGACTTGGTGACTTAGAAGTAAGAGGTGTAGTTTTAAAAGAAGGTCAGACATTAACAGATTTATATAATGAAAGAGTGCCATTGTATGAGAAATATGCTGATGTCACAATTGATGAAGAAGGACAATGTGTTGAACAGACAGTTAAAAGTCTACTTGAAATTTTAAAATAAAAATAAATAATTGCTAAAAAAATTATAAAAAAATTATAAATATTAGCAATTTTTCAAGTTGACAAAAAATGAGTTTACAAACTATAATAAGTTGTTAGGAAATAGAATATAAACTCAAGCTGATGAGTATTAAATACTGAGGTGTGAGATGGAACAATACGTGATAAAGGGCGGCCATACTTTACATGGCGAAGTAGAAATAGGTGGGGCGAAGAATGCTGCACTTGCTATTTTAGCAGCAGCCACAATGACAGATGAAACAGTAGTAATTGAAAATTTACCTAATGTTAGAGATATTAATGTATTATTACAGGCGATTGAAGAATTAGGTGCCAAAGTGGAAAGAAAAGGTCCACATAAAGTATCAATTAATAGCTCTTCAATTAGAAGCTATTGTGTTGATAATGAATTTATTAGAAAAATTAGAGCATCATATTACTTGATTGGAGCATTACTTGGTAAGTATAAACATGCAGAAGTTGCACTTCCAGGAGGCTGTGATATTGGAAGTCGTCCAATTGATTTACATATTAAAGGCTTCAAAGCAATGGGAGTTGGCGTTGAGATTGCACATGGACTTGTTATAGCACAGACTGAGAAGTTAAACGGTACACATATTTATTTAGATAAGGTTTCAGTTGGTGCAACTATCAACATTATGATGGCAGCTTCAATGGCTGAAGGTAAGACAGTTATTGAAAATGCAGCTAAAGAGCCACATGTTGTAGATGTTGCTAACTTCTTAAATAGCATGGGTGCTAATATTCGTGGTGCTGGTACAGATGTTATTCGTATAGTTGGTGTACCTAAGTTACATGCAACTGAATATGCTGTAATTCCTGATCAGATTGAAGCAGGTACATTTATGTGTGCAGCAGCAGCAACAGGTGGAGATATTGTTGTAAAGAATGTTATTCCTAAACATTTAGAAGCTACAAGCGCTAAGTTAATTGAAGCAGGATGTATTATTGAAGAATTTGATGAAGCAGTAAGAGTTATCGCTCCAGAGAAATTAAAACATACTCAAGTTACAACATTACCTTATCCAGGTTTTCCAACAGATATGCAACCACAGATGGCTGTAGTACTTGGTATGGCATCAGGAATTAGTACAGTTACAGAGAGCATTTTTGAAAATCGTTTCAAATATGTTGATGAACTTACAAGAATGGGTGCAGATATTAAGGTTGAAGGTAATGTCGCAATCATTAATGGTATTGATAGATATACAGGAGCAAGAGTTAATGCTCCAGATTTAAGAGCCGGTGCAGCACTTGTTATTGCAGGTTTAGCAGGCGAAGGAATCACAGTTGTTGATGATATTCATTTTGTAGAACGTGGATATGAAGCTTTAGAAGAAAAACTTCGTGGCTTAGGAGCAGTTGTTGATAAGGTTTCTTCAGAAAAAGACTTACAGAAATTTATTTTGAAAGTTTCATAATTGTAATAAAGTACATTTATGATAATATATTGAAGAATTTTTATAATTGAATACATGATATAAGATTTATAAAAAAGGTGCAATTAATGTGAGGTGACCCCTCAAAGTTAGACTTTTTTATGAGACGACTTCGGTCGTCTCGTTTTCTTTATGCAGCTAAAAGATGGTGCCTGTATTGAACAGGACTCATCCATCCTAACTTTTCTTTTATTCTCTCTTCATTGTAATACTTTATAAACCGTTCTATT
>Ga0256405_10004093_pt1 | contig 28156 bp, 24 predicted proteins | sample RumenRJG_02DNA_FD_189096 | JGI IMG/M metagenome (GOLD analysis project Ga0256405, IMG submission 189096) | Bovine rumen microbial communities from Lethbridge, Alberta, Canada - RJG_02 | ecosystem: Host-associated > Mammals > Digestive system > Stomach > Rumen | place: Canada: Alberta... | reverse complement strand
CAAACGGGAATATTACGAACTGGAATCAGTGAACGGAGGATGGACTGCCAGAGAGACTGAACGACAAATCAATTCTATGCTGTATGAACGGCTCTTGCTCAGCAATGAAAAAGAAAAAGTCCTGGCTATGGCACGCAATCAGAGAATTCCTGAATCACCCACAGAAGTAATCAAAGACCCAATGGTGTTGGAGTTCCTTGGATTGGAACGAAAGGCGGCATACTACGAAAAGGATTTGGAGAGCGCCATTATTTCTCATATTGCAGAGTTCTTACTTGAAATGGGAAAAGGCTTCTCATTCGTAGCCAGACAGAAGCGCATACTTCTTGAAGATGACGAGTTCTTTGCAGACTTGGTGTTCTATAACCGTTTGCTTCGCTGCTTCGTCGTGGTAGAGTTGAAGACTGGTAAACTGACGCATCAGGACTTGGGACAATTGCAGATGTACGTGAATTACTATGATCGTTGCGAAAAACAGGAAGACGAGAATCCGACCATCGGCATACTTCTTTGCTCAGACAAAAACGATACCGTGGTAAAGATGGCTCTGCCCGAAGGAAACTCCACGATATTAGCCAGCAAGTATCAACTGTATCTACCAACAACAGAACAGCTGATTAAGGAGATTGACGAGGTAAAGCAACTCAATATCTGACGGAATTAGCATCTGCTGACCTTCTACTTGTAAAACAGCAACTTAAAACGCCCATATTTGTCCCATGTAAACATAATCCTCTAATAATCAATATGCGTCAGATTTGAGGAGGTGAAATAAAAACCAGAAAATTAAATAATGATAGCGTGTAGCTCTAATGAGTTACACGCTATTTTTATACTCTCATAAGTTATTAGTTAAGAACAACCTATACCAAATGACAGAGTCCTTCTCAAATATAAGCAAAATATTAGACTAATCTTTCGACTATACAAATACCGTTATTCCTCATTATATGTTTTATCCTTCTCAAAAGTGATACCTTGGTATAGGGGTTGAGTGCCTTCGTAGCTTTCGGGGAGGAAGTGGAGGCGAACACCACGGATGTGCTTCTTGGCACGGAAGTCCTTTAGATTATCGACCTTCTCGCTTTCTATCTCGAGTTTCATCATGCCCCAATCTTCCAAGCGCACGCGATCGCCTTCGCGCAGATGGTTGTTGATGACTTCGGCCAGACTTAGAAGAACACCACGAACATTGGCTGGATGCGTGCCCATTCGCAGGGCCGTTTCCTTGACTATCTGTTTGCTTTCTACAGTTTGGTAATGAACTGCTACAGCCTTGTATTTGCCATAGGTTGGCAGCGTTGGCTTTGTTTCCTTCTTGAGTCTGTACTTCATATTACGCTTTGATGAATTGTGGTGCAAAATTACACATTTTCTAGAGAATACAAGAATATTTCGAGAGAAATATGAATTGTGTATTTGAAAAGTCGAATTGTTGTTTTGGATTTGCAAAATTACATACACACCTACACTTTTAGAGATAGATAACTGATTTTAAGCGTTTTACAAATTTTACCACCTACACCTTACATACACTTTACTTTCACCCCACATACATCCATTTGCCGCTCTATAGGGATGTAAGCAAAATGATATAGGCAAAATTCAAGTATTTAGCTTAATGCTAACAACAAAATTCTCTAGAGAATTTTGCATGCCCCTTACCTATCAGCAATCGTTTATACGTTACTCATCGAAAAATTCTCTAGAGAATTTCATAATCACCTATAATGGTAGCAATTACTAGTGCTTGTATTTCGTTCTGAAACTACGTAATCGAGCTGTTTTGGTGTAGGTAAAATGTAAGTAGGGTGTAGGTAAAATGTAGGTAAAATGTAGGTAAGATGTAGGTTAAATTCTGTTAGGTTTCCATATTTATACGGCATTCTTGAGATTTGGTGTAGGTGTGTAGGTAAAAAAAAGGAAAAGGAATTTCGGATTTCTTTTGCAGTTTGGAATATTTGTTATACTTTTGCACGCAGAAATCATCAATCATAATAACTATATGAATATTACATTACTTAAAAAGAGCGGCTCAAAAGAAGTCATAAACCGCATAGAACTCGCAGAATTAGCTGCAGCCATCAAAAACGGTGTTTTTAAGCACACCGTAACACATACCCGCGAGTTGTATCATCTGATGAATCCACATCGCCTGGACGACGGGCAGGTATCTACCCAGTTAGAAGAGGGCATCAAGTTGCCAAGACTCTGCTTTGCTGCAGACTACATGAAGCGTAAGGGCGAATGGGCAATGATAAGCTATAATGGCCTAGTGGTGCTGGAGGTGAACGACCTGCAGACTTACGAAAAGGCCGTTGAAGTGAGAGAGCTGGCAAAGAAATTACCAGAAACATTGATGTGTTTTCTAGGTGGATCAGGAAGAAGTGTGAAGATTGTATGTCGTGGCGAGTTGTTCGGGGATGGTTTGCCAACAGATCAAACCGCTATCAAACAATTCCACATAAATCTATATAACACAGCACGAAGGGCTTATCAGAATCAGTTTGGTTTTGATATCGAGTTTTTAGAGCCACGATTGGTTCGCACCGTCTATATGAGTGCCGACCCAGAGATGTGGTTCAATGCAGAGGCTCGACCATTCTACGCTGACACTGAGAATCACGAGTTGCCTCAGCCCGTTGTGATAAGTCGCGAGGAGGACCATTTGATGCCAGGTCGTACTGTAACCCGCACCTATCACCTCAACTGGACATTTATCGTTGACACTGTAATGGGCCACTATTTCGAGTTGCCCGATGAAAACAAGGAGGCAACGCTACTGATGCAGATAGCTTCGATGTGCTTGGACCAAGGCATACCTCTGGCCCACGCTAAGGGTTTAACCTTGCTGCATCCAGTACTGAATCGTGATAAACAGTTAGTAGAGATGATTTTCCAATGCGTTTACAGCGTTCTGGAACAGGAGGATTATCGCGAGAAACATAAGATTCATCCTCTGAGAAGCGTACCCGAGGAAACCATCCAGGCGATGAAGACAGAGATATTTCTGAGTTCCAATTTCGATATGCGCAAGAACTTGCTAACAGGCGTGGCCGAGTATCGCGAGAAGTTCAGCGACGACCAGCGATTCAAGCCTCTAACAGAAGAGGTTCGCAATGACATGACGCTACGCGCCACAGAGTTAGGACTTAAGGGATGGGATAGAAACGTGAATCGATTTATCGACTCCACCCGTATTGAGCAATACGATCCTGTAAACACATGGCTCGACAAACTGCCCGAATGGGATGGCCATGACTATATTGCAGACCTTGCAGCCCGTGTGCCAACCTCTCAACCACATTGGCCAAAGTACATGAAATTCTGGTTGACAGGTATGGTTGCCCAATGGCGCGAGAGTGATAAGCAGCTGACGGGCAATGCTTTAACACCACTACTAATTGGAAGACAGGGTTGTGGAAAAACACGATTCTGCAAGATTATCCTGCCTCCAGAACTTCGCGATTATTACAACGACAAGCTAAACTTCAAAAACGAGTTCGACTTGAACATCGCCCTGACCAGCTTTGCGCTCATTAATATCGATGAGTTCGACAAGACCACCAACTCTCAGCAGATTGTGTTGAAATATCTGTTGTCATCAAGCGATGTTAAGTTCCGCCCACCCTACGGCAAGACCATCAAGCTCTATCGTCGTTATACCTCGTTTATTGGTACCACCAACCAGCTGAAGCCGCTTGTTGACCCAACGGGAAGTCGTCGATTCGTCTGCGTAGGCGTGAATGGCAACATCAACTTCGAGGACAACCTCTGCCACGAGCAACTCTTTGCCCAAGCCTTACACCTATTTAATATAGGAGAGCGATTCTGGCTGAACGACGATGAAATCAAGACGCTGATAGCAGAGAACGAGCCCTATCAGCACCTGAACGACTTGGTTGAGATGATTGGCGAGACCTTCCAACAGCCCACAGATCCCAAATCAGGCAAGTGGTGGAGTCTGGCAGAAATCAGCGCAGTGCTTATTAATCGTTATCCCAACTACGATCCTGAAACTCCCTTCAAGAAGATTGGCAACACGCTGAACGACGTTCAATTCAACTTCAAGAGCCGCCGTACTAAAAAGCATATGGAGTATTGGTTGGCAGAAAAGTAGTAACTATCTACACATAAATCTCAACCTCTACCATGTAGAATTCTCCCTCACAAGTTGGTCGGTGGATGGCAAACATGGTGGAGGTTGAATTGTCTTCGAACATCTCTTTTACCAAGAACGATTCGCCATCGGCCTGCTGTTCTACAACAATGCATTTGTCTTCAAAATAGAATGGAGCGGTTCGGCTTGTCCTCTCGTAGAAGCTATTGGCATCAGCCTCGGTGGCAAAGTATAATCGCCCATTTGTAGATGTATCGAGACTCATAGAGAAGTAGAAAGCATGAGGCTTATTTTTGATGATTTCGTAGCCAATTCCTTTTTTTTCTCCTTTATAAATATCGCGACCGTACACATAATCTTCATAATCCATTTCTTCATCTTGTACCGAGTCGTGGTAAACCAGATACAGGCCAGATTTTTCGGCTTTTTCTGACAGATAATAATACCGTGTTAGATAGAGCAGATCGTTAAGAGCAAATCGCTGATAGAAGCTGCGATAATTGATGTATTCCTCGGTAGCTTGTGACTCGCCCGTTCCATCAGTCAAGATGAAATCATCTACAAACCAGTCATCACGCTCATAACGCATACTCAGGAATACATTGTAACGCTTACCAAAGTTCTTGGCATTGATTGTCACGAAGGCAGTAGAATCTGTCACGTTGCTGATTTTACCTATCTCGTAGCTAAAATCACTGTCATCCTGCGAGTTGGTCCAATGGTCGTAATCCAAAAATATCTCATCACATTCCTCTGCAAAGTCAGATGCTGTCTTATACACTTTCTTATACCTCGTGGTGCAGTAGACGTTGTCGCGATCCACATTCTTGCTTTGATAGATTGCATTAACTCGCTCACGGAGATAAGCCTCAGTATGCTTACCTTCTTTCATTCCGACAGTAACTTTTGCCAAAGAAGCAGTTGCTGAGAGCATCATCACCGATGCTACTACAGCCATAATCTTTATTGTTTTCATTCTTCGTCAGACATCATATCATCTATTGATTCCTCTTCTTGAGAAACCACTTTTAATTTATATCCATCCCACTTATAGGTGGCTCTTACAAAGGTAGTATCATCCATACGATAGGCAATTCTGATGGTCTTGGTGTCGTTGTCAAACTCTGGGTCTGGTATCATCTCGAACTCCTCTTCGTGAATAAACTTGCGAGTTTCAGGATTCCAGACGTAAGCAGAATAGACATCGCCACCCTGTCCGCCATAGCCAACATAACCCAGATATACCATCAAATCGGGAATCCCGTCGAAGTTTATGTCGCGCTCGTCAATCCACTTGATATTTGGATTATCCGGGTATTGAAGTGTAAAAACACGATGGCTGAAGTTGAGATAGGTTTTAACACCTTCAACATAGGTATCGACGGTAATGCTATCAACTAACTCTTTATCATCCTCATCGAAGTGGAAAGAGGTCTTAAAACTATAGGCATCACGTCCTTGTGCCTGAATGCATAATACACTAAACAACAGCACGATGGTTGATAAAATAAGCCTTTTCATTACTAATAATCTTTATAGTTATAAGTTCAACGCTGCAAATATACGCATTTTTTGTTATCAATATAGTTAAAAAGGGTTAATTTCTAACATAGGTACTATAAAAACACGTATTTTTGCAAAAGATGTACCGACGAATTCTGATACTTATTAACTTTTTGCTCATATCTGTATCGACGTTCGCAGAAAGTGGTTTGCCCATCATAGAGATTAAGGCAGACAGGACTATGATATACCCCCAACGAATGGATCTGACAGGGGAGGAGTCGTTGATGGATATCCTACAAATGGTGCCAGATCTGATGGTTGCTGGTTATGATGATCTCATCAGCAACTATAACCTCCGTATAGATAACTGTCCGATGAATGGTGACATAAGGTTGATTCTAAGTCAGATGAAAGCCCAAGATATTGATAAGATCCAGGTTTGCGACAATACTGGAGTTGCAAAAGGAACCATTGGAACGGGTAGGGTTCTGGATATAAACATGAAAATGCCTGATGCGTTGAAAGGTTTTGTGGAAGGCCAGAGAGACTTTGGAAAGGATGTTGCCGGTATTGCATCGGTGAATGCGTTATATGGTAGTAAACATACTGACCTGTATGCCAATGCATCTTATCGACATCAGGATGGGAATATGGAGTATCTTACGCTTCATATGACGAACCGTTTTGATGAAAGAAACAAACTATTGACATATTTTACTCAGCAATATCTCGACCTTCCTTCTGGCTCATCACGTAAGGTTATGGGTAGAGCGCGATACTTCCATACTTTTAATGACCATGGTACAGAACTGCTCATTGTTGGCGGCTATCAGTATTCTAGTGATCAGAACTTGTCTAATAAACTACCATTGTATATCGTAGAACTGAATACGCCTTTGCTAACTAAGCGTTTGTCTATGATGTTGGGTGCTGAAGGTGACTTCCTGATGACCAAACAAAAGGATACTAACAAAAGTTGGGATGTGTTCAATAACGATATCTATCTGCAGTTTACATATTCTTTGCCTAAATGGAAATTTACACTTGGTAATCGCGTGATGTTCTATAACTACAAGCAGACTAATGGGACAATAAGTCAAAAGTATTCCGATACTCGTGACAATGCAAATGCCTGCGTTATCTATGTACCAGATAATCGGAATCAGATTCAGTTGGGTTATTATCGCAAATACTATAATCCTTCCTACTTATCTCTCTTTATGAGTGCCAATACTCTTTCTGATGAGGTGTGGGCTATTACTAGGGGGCAGCTTGTGGAGCGGACTATTAACCAGATGAAGTTGGCATATGCCTATAGTAAGCGGAAACTGACCGTGCAGACTGAAGCGAGTTATTTTACAGTTGAAGATGGAGATAATTTTACAGAGCTTGGGGCATCGGCTTATTGGAAAACAAATTGGCTGAGTCTGTCAGGTGGATCAAATCTATATATGGCTAAAAGTGGTACCTATGCTACGTTTAGATTTGTTCCCACTGCTTATCTCAATAATGATTGGCAGATAGGAATACAGATGGTATATTACACCAGTAATTCACCAAAACGTGAAGAAACTGGTGTACCTGTGTATGGATGTTTGTCAGTGAACAAGAATATTGGCATGAGATTGAATCTGGGTGTTGATTGGCATGATATGTTTGATGCATTCTGTAGTGATGCAAAGTTAAACAGACATGCTGTAAATGTTAAGTTGCAATATAGACTCTAATGAAAACAAGAAAGTGAGTATGACAAGTATCGAACTGGATATGATACAGACTGCTGGCATAGGAGCTTTAGCTCTAATCGTCGGTATGGTTTTAACAAGAAAGGTTGCTTTCCTTCAGAAATTCTGTGTGCCGTCGCCTGTAAGTGGTGGAATCATCTTTTCGTTGATTACACTGGTACTATATGGATTTTGCGATGTAGAGGTGTCGTTTGATGGTACATTGAAGGATGTTTTCATGCTGGCATTCTTTACCAGTGTAGGTTTCCAAAGTGACCTTAAAGTAATAAAGCAAGGTGGCAGATTGTTGGTGATTATGCTTACCCTATTGGTTGTCATTATTGCTTTGCAGAACTTAATGCCAATGGGAATTACCCGACTTATGGGCGTTGATTCTTTGATTGGCATGGCTGCTGGTAGTATTTCAATGACGGGAGGACATGGTACAGCTGGTGGATTTGCAAGTGTTCTGGAGGGAATGGGGCTTCATGGCGCAGGAACAGTTGGAATGGCAGCTGCGACTTTTGGTCTGATAGCAGGCTCTATGATAGGAGGTCCGTTGGCTGAGAAAATAGTTCGTACTAAACTTACGCATGAACAGATGCAGCCACAAGATGAAGATATTGATCCTGCAATGGCAGGTATCGAGAGCGACGAGGCTTCACCAACGGGTCGTACAAAGCGTGTCAGCACAAACGAGCAGGAGTTTCAGCAGTATGCAAAGGCTGCATATTGTATCCTTCTTGTTATGGGTGGTGGAACTATATTAAGTTGGTTGTTTGCAAAGACAGGTATCACGTTCCCAACCTATTTTGGAGCCTTGATTCTTGCTGCCATCGTTCGTAATACCATAGGATTTGTAAGTTACAAGGATAATGGTAAATGGGAGAAAGCTGAAAAATTACTTGATATGGAGCGAATTGTCAGTGTAGGTAACATCTGCCTTTCAATGTTCCTTGGTATGGCCATGATATCTCTCAGGCTATGGGAGCTTCAAAGCTTAGCCCTTCCGTTGATAGTTATTTTGGTATCTCAGGTAGTTATGATGGCACTTTTTGCATACTTCGTGGCATTCCCACTGTTAGGTCGCGACTATGATGCTGCTGTACTATGTGCTGGTATGTGTGGGTTCGGTCTTGGTGCAATCCCCAACGCAATGGCCAATATGAGTGCTGTATGTTATAAATACCGCTATACGGTCAAACCTTTCCTCATCGTTCCAATTATTGGCGCAATGTTCGCTGATTTAATCAATACAGGAATGATAACCCTCTTCCTTAATCTTGTTACATCTATATGATGGTTTATAAATGTTTTGTGTTAGAATACGCCATTATTCGTAATGGCGTATTCTAACATCAATATCCTTTAGCTGTGCAGGAACGGTACTCAGGTCAGTCTGTCCGTAGTGATATGGGAATAGCACTTTAGGCTTAATTACCTTTGCTGCACGTATAAGCTGATCGGGAGTCATCGTGTAAGGCTGGTTGCAAGGCAGGAATGCGATGTCGATATCCTTTATCTTCGACATCTCTGGGATATCCTCTGTGTCGCCAGCTATGTAGATACGCAGTCCGTCGATAGTCAGGATATAACCATTATCACGACCTTTAGGGTGGAACTGGGTGTGACCCTCGGTATAGTTATATGCAGGAACAGCCTCAACGCTTATATCCGCCAACTGCAGCTTGTCGCCGTTCTTCGCAGAGCGAAGCGTCCCAAGGGCCGAGCGTACCATCACCTTACCTGCGCCATACATATCAGCACAACGCTTGTTCATCACCAGTTGAGTCTTTTCGCCTGTAAGCTGCTTTATTGATTTGGCGTCATAATGATCGCCATGCTCGTGAGTCACAAAGATGTAGTCGGCCTTAGGCATAGCTGCATAATCAACGGTGCGATCGCCCAGCTTAGCCACAGGGTCAATCTGTATCTCCTTGCCATCCATCTCAATGCGAATGCAGGCATGCATCAGGGCATGGAACTTTACAGTTTTACCACTCTTGGTTTTAAACTCGTCTACCTCATAACTCTTTTGTGCGCAAGCTGTGGTAAGTCCAAGCACAGCCACCAAGCAAAAAATCAGCTTTTTCATACCTTATTAATATATATAACAGAACAGCGGCAAAAATACGATAAATATACGAAAGTTCCAAACCATTTCAATAAAAATTCCATTTTTGAGGTTACTTTCTTGGTTGATTCAAAAAAATACGCTAACTTTGTCGCCTGTAAAGTACTTTTAAATAATCAACAGGAAACAGACAATGATTTGGAATGAAACAATGGAGTGCATGGATCGCGAACAGCTTCGCGAAATCCAGAGCAGCCGTCTGGTAAAGATGGCCGAGTACGTGTATTACAACACCCCCTTCTACCGCAAGAAGTTCCAGGAGATGGGGTTGGAACCAGGTGACATTAAGAGCATCGACGACATCACGAAACTCCCCTTTACCAACAAGCTCGACCTCCGCGACAACTACCCCTTTGGACTGGCTGCTGTGCCGATGAGTCAGATTGTGCGTATCCACGCCTCATCGGGAACCACAGGAAAACCAGTTGTAGTACTTTACACCCGCAAGGACCTCGCTATGTGGAGCGAAGCCATCAGTCGTGCCTTTACAGCCTATGGTGCTGGTAAGGACGATATCTTCCAGGTAGCTTACGGCTACGGACTCTTTACCGGAGGTCTGGGAGCTCACGATGGCGCTACCAACATCGGAGCATCGGTAATCCCCATCTCGTCTGGTAACACCCAGAAGCAGATGACACTGATGCACGACTTTGGCACCACCATACTTTGCTGCACCCCAAGTTACGCTATGTTCCTGGGCGAGGCAATGCAAGAGTGCGAGTATCCACGCGACGAGTTTAAGCTAAAGGTTGGTGTGTTTGGTGCCGAGCCTTGGACCGAGAAGATGCGCAAGAAGCTTGAAGAGAGCCTTGGCATCAAGGCCTACGATATCTACGGACTTAGCGAGATAGCAGGTCCTGGTGTAGGTTACGAGTGCGAGCACCAGTGCGGAACCCATCTTAACGAAGACTTATTCTATCCAGAGATTCTGGATCCCAATACCGGCGAGCCACTGCCAGAGGGACAGTTCGGCGAGCTCACCTTCACCCACCTCACCAAGGAGGGTATGCCATTGCTGCGCTATCGCACCCACGACCTTACCGCCCTGCACTATGACAAGTGTAAGTGCGGACGTACGCTGGTACGCATGGACCGCATCCTGGGCCGTTGTGACGATATGCTCATCATCCGTGGTGTAAACGTATTCCCATCGCAGATTGAGGATGTAATCCTGAAGCTGCCTGAGTACGAGCCTCACTTCCTGCTTACTGTCGACCGTGTTAACAACACCGACACCAGCGAGCTTAAGGTTGAGGTTAAGGAAGAGTACTTTACCGACGACATGGCTACTATGGTTGGTCTGCAGAAGAAGCTTGAGGCCGAGCTTCGCAGCGTCATTGGACTGGGATTCAAGGTTAAGCTCGTTGAGCCTAAGGGCATCGAGCGCTCTGAGGGTAAGGCTAAGCGCGTAATCGACAATCGAAAAATCTAAAAACAATAAGATTATGAAGACAAAGCAACTTTCAATTTTCCTTGAGAACAAGTCAGGCCGCCTCACTGAGGTAACCGAAGTTTTGGGTAAGGCAGGTGTTAACCTTTCTGCCATGAGTATCGCCGACAACAGCGACTTTGGTATTCTGCGTTGCATCGTTTCCGACCCCGACAAGGCTTATCAGGTACTTAAGGAAGCCCACTTCGCCGTTAAGATCACCGATGTCATCGGATTTGTTTGCCCCAACGTAAGCGGTTCGCTGGCAGTGGTGCTCAAGCATCTTTCTGACAACGGCGTTTTCATCGAGTATATGTATTCATTCGCCAATGGCGATGTAGCTACAGTGGTTATCCGTCCTACCGATCTTGATGCCTGCGAGAAGATACTTTCAGACAAAAAAGTGGATCTGATGGCCGCAAACGACCTCTATCAGCTATAAATTTACGTGAGACTGCAATTTTTTCGCCCGAAAATTTTGCAGTCTCAATTTTTCTTCTTACCTTTGCACCCGCTTACAAGAAGTAAGGGCGTTTAGCTCAGCTGGTTTAGAGCATCTGCCTTACAAGCAGAGGGTCGGCGGTTCGAATCCGTCAACGCCCACAACACAAAAAGCTCGTTTACGCAGCCGTTGAGGTTGCGTTTTTGGGTTAAAAGAGGATTGAATATAGTATAAGGATTATCGATAATTTTAGGAATTAATTTAAAACATGGATTTAAGTTTATTGACAGCCATCTCGCCTATTGATGGCCGTTACAGAAGTAAGACCGAGCCATTGGCAGAATACTTTTCCGAATACGCCCTTATCCGTTACAGGGTACGTGTAGAGATTGAGTATTTTATCACACTCTGTGAATTACCATTGCCTCAACTTCAGGGTATCAACCATCAACTTTTCGATCAGCTTCGCGACATTTATCGTAAGTTCACACCCGCTGATGCACAGCGAGTTAAGGACATCGAGTCGATAACCAATCACGATGTAAAGGCCGTTGAGTACTTCATTAAGGAGAAGCTCGACGCTATGGGTGGTTTTGAGAGCTACAAGGAGTTCATTCACTTCGGACTCACCTCTCAGGACATCAACAACACCAGCGTACCTCTTTCTATTAAGGAGGCTCTGGAGCAGGTTTACTATCCAATGGTAGAGGAGCTTATCGAGCAGTTGCACGATTATGCCGAACAATGGAAGAACATCCCCATGCTGGCCAAGACCCACGGACAGCCTGCCTCACCTACCCGCCTGGGCAAGGAGGTTATGGTTTACGTTTACCGTCTTGAAGAGCAGCTGCGCGGATTGAAGGCTACACCAATCACAGCTAAGTTTGGTGGCGCCACAGGTAACTACAATGCTCACCACGTGGCTTATCCACAGTACGACTGGCGCGAGTTTGGAAACCAGTTCGTAAGCGAGAAGCTTGGACTTGAGCGCGAGCAGTACACCACCCAGATTTCTAACTACGACTGGCTTGGTGCTATTTTCGACGCTATGCGCCGCATCAACACCATCGTCATCGACCTCGATCGCGATTTCTGGATGTATATCTCTATGGACTACTTCAAGCAGAAGATCAAGAAGGGCGAGGTAGGTTCAAGCGCTATGCCACACAAGGTGAACCCAATCGACTACGAGAACTCTGAGGGTAACCTCGGTATCGCCAACGCCATTCTGCAGTTCCTGGCAGCCAAACTGCCCGTGAGCCGTCTGCAGCGCGACCTTACCGACTCTACCGTTCTGCGTAACGTAGGCGTACCTATGGGTCATGCCGTCATCGCATTCCAGAGCACTCTTAAGGGTCTGCGCAAGCTCATCCTCAACGAGGAGAAGCTTCAGGAGGATCTCGACAACACATGGGCTGTAGTAGCCGAGGCTATCCAGACCATTCTGCGTCGCGAGGCCTACCCCAACCCATACGAGACACTTAAGGCTCTTACACGTACCAATGAGAAACTTACAGGAGAGAAGATCAAGAATTTTATTGAGACACTCGAAGTTAGCGAGGATGTTAAGGAAGAGTTACGTGCCATAACACCATCAACCTATACAGGAATTTAATAAAGAGATTTAGAGAAAAAGTATTAATAAGTAATCACATTTAAAATTTATACAACACATGGATTTCGAAAACAACGAGAAGAAACAGGAAGAGACTGCACAGGATGGCGCTCAGAGAGAGTATCGTCCAGGTCGTTCACCACGTCCACGTATTCACACAGCTGCACGCCCAGCATATGAGCGTCCAAGCTATCGCAATAACAACGACGATGAGGGCGGTTTCCGCCCCGAGGGTTTTGGTGCTGCTTTGCAGAGCAATGCTCCTCAGCGCCCACAGGGTGGCTATCGTCCACGTAGCAACTATGGCGAGGGTGGTTACCAGCAGCGCCAGGGCGGTTACGGCCAGCGCCCACAGGGTGGTTATGGTCAGCGTCCACAGGGTGGCTATGGTCAGCGCCCTCAGGGTGGTTACGGCCAGCGTCCTCAGCAGGGTGGTTACGGCCGTCCTCAGCAGGGTGGTTATGGTCGTCCTCAGCAGGGTGGCTACGGTCGTCCTCAGCAGGGTGGCTACGGTCGTCCTCAGCAGGGTGGTTACGGTCGCCCACAGCAGGGTGGCTATGGCAAGCCTTACGGAGCATCTCCTTACAAGAAGGGCCCACGTCAGCACAGCGCCGACTACGATCCAAATGCGAAGTACTCAATGAAGAAGCGCATCGAGTACAAGGAGATTAACTACGATCCAAACGAGCCACTCCGCCTGAACAAGTTCCTTGCCAATGCAGGTATCTGCAGCCGTCGCGAGGCCGATGAGTTCATCCAGGCAGGTGTAGTAAGCGTTAACGGCGAGGTAGTAACCGAGCTGGGAACAAAGATCCTGCGCACCGATGTAGTTAAGTTCCACGATCAGCCTGTAAGCATCGAGAAGAAGGTTTACGTTCTGCTCAACAAACCAAAGGATTACGTTACTACAAGCGACGACCCACAGCAGCGCAAGACTGTTATGGACCTCGTTAAGAACGCTTGCCCAGAGCGCATCTATCCTGTAGGCCGTCTCGACCGCAACACCACTGGTGTGCTTCTGCTCACCAACGATGGCGATCTGGCTTCAAAGCTCACACATCCTAAGTATCTCAAGAAGAAGATTTATCACGTATATCTCGACAAGAACGTTACCGCTCACGATCTGCAGCAGATTGCCGAGGGCATCCAGCTCGAGGACGGCGAGATTAAGGCCGACGACGTTCAGTACGCTCACCCAACCGATAAGAAGCAGGTAGGCATCGAGATTCACTCAGGTAAGAACCGTATTGTTCGCCGTATCTTCGAGAGCCTGGGCTATCGCGTTCAGAAGCTCGACCGCGTTCAGTTCGCAGGTCTCACCAAGAAGAACCTGAAGCGTGGCGACTGGCGTTACCTTACCGAGGAGGAGGTAGACCGTCTGCGCATGGGAGCTTATGAGTAAAGGTAAAAAAGTAAAAAGGTAAAAAAGTGAAACGTACTAAGATTATTGATGTGCTCAAGAGCACAGAATATGGCAAGGAAGTCTGCGTAAAGGGTTGGGTGCGTACTCACCGCAGCTCAAAGGCAGTCGACTTTATTGCCCTCAACGACGGATCAACCATCAAGAACGTACAGATTGTGGTCGATCCCGCTAAGTTCGAAGAAGAGACACTCAAGCAGATCACAACAGGTGCCTGCATCTCAGCCGAGGGTATTCTCGTTGAGAGCCAGGGCGCAGGTCAGTCGTCAGAAATCCAGGCCACCCGTCTCGAGGTTTACGGTCTGTGTGGCAACGACTATCCTATGCAGAAGAAGGGTCAGAGCTTTGAGGTGATGCGTAAGAACGCCCACATGCGTCTGCGTACCAACACCTTTGGTGCCGTTATGCGCATCCGCCACAACATGGCAATGGCCATCCACACCTACTTCCACGAGCACGGTTTCTTCTATTTCCACACCCCACTTATCACTGCCAGTGACTGTGAGGGCGCAGGAAACATGTTCCAGGTAACAACAAAGAACCTCTACGACCTGAAGAAGGACGAGAACGGTAAGATTATCTACGACGACGATTTCTTCGGCGAACAGACATCACTCACCGTATCTGGTCAGCTCGAGGGCGAGCTTGGTGCCACCGCACTTGGTTCTATCTACACCTTCGGTCCAACCTTCCGTGCTGAGAATTCAAACACTCCACGCCACTTGGCCGAGTTCTGGATGGTAGAGCCCGAGGTTGCCTTCCTCGACCAGGAAGAGCTGATGGACCTCGAGGAAGACTTCATCAAGTACTGCGTTCGTTGGGCACTCGACAACTGTAAGGACGACCTTCAGTTCCTCAATCAGATGATCGATAAGACCCTTATCGAGCGTCTTGAGGGCGTACTCAAGGAGACCTTCGTTCGTCTGCCATATACCGAGGGTATCAACATCCTTCAGGAGGCCATCAAGAAGGGCAAGAAGTTCGAGTTCCCATGCAACTGGGGCGACGACCTTGCCAGCGAGCACGAGCGTTACCTCGTTGAGGAGCACTTCAAGAAGCCAGTCATCATGACCGACTACCCACGTGCCTTCAAGTCGTTCTATATGAAGCAGAATCAGGATACTGCCGATGGCGGTTCAGTAGGTTACAAGGGCGCTGTAGCTCCTGGTCCTACCATGCAGGGCACCGATGTACTCTTCCCACAGATTGGTGAGATTATCGGTGGTTCTGTTCGTGAGGAGAGCTACGACAAGCTTATGGGCGAGATCAATCGCCGCGAGATGGACCAGACCCACCTCTGGTGGTATATCGACACCCGCCGTTGGGGCTCATGCCCACACGCAGGTTTCGGTCTTGGTTTTGAGCGTCTCATCCTGTTCGTAACAGGTATGCAGAACATTCGCGACGTGATTCCTTTCCCACGTACTCCGAAATCAGCAGAGTTCTAAATACAAAAAAGCCTCGCCAATCGGCGAGGTTTTTTGTTTTATTTTGCTAAGTGGATGCCATCATCGGTGATGGTGATGAGCCGGCGCTTGTAGAGGTCGCCAACGGCTTTCTTAAAGGCTTTCTTTGATACCTGGAAGCGATCGTAGATGAGCTCGGCGGGGGATTTGTCGCCAAGGTTGCAGTAGCCGTCGTTCTCGTAGAGGTAGCGCAGCAGAGCCTCGGCAAAGTCTAAAGTCTGCCGGCGGCCTGTCTGCTGTAGAACGATATCAATCTTTCCGTCCTGACGAACATGGTCGACAAAGGCCTTGAGCTTCATGCCGCTATGCAAGGGCTGGAAAATCTGATTGTCGAACACAAGGCCCTGGAACTGATTATTTACGATGACTTTGAAACCAAGGTCGGTCTTCTGCCATACAAGGATGTCGACCTCAGCACCATGCTGGAGCTGTGGCAGGTCGTTGATGGTGGGCACAGTGAGATACTTCTCGACCTTGGCGGTAGCCATAAGGCGGTAGCTGTCTTCATCAACCTTTATATATACAATGTGGCGCTGACCTTGCTCCATGCGTTTTTTCTGCTCGCGGAAGGGGCAGAAGATGTCCTTCATCAGGCCCCAGTTGAGGAATGCGCCAAACTGATTGACCCATGCCACCTCGAGGCTTACAAACTCGCCAACCTTGGCAAAAGGTGTCTCGGTGGTAGCCACAGGGCGCTCTTCCTGGTCGAGGTAGATAAACACGGTTATCTCATCGCCAATCTTCATGTCGTTAGTGACGTAACGCTGGGGAAGGAGAATTTCGCCTTCTTCGCCACCGTCTAAATAAAGTCCGAAGTCTACGGACTTCACGATTTTCAGGGTATTATAATCTCCAAGTTTTATCATATTTCTTCTGTTACTTCTATGTTTTCCATAGGTAAAATGAGTCCATCCTTAAGGTGGATAGTGCGATCGGTGATTGAGGCGAGGCCTTCGTCGTGGGTGACGATGACAAAGGTCTGGCCGAACTGATTGCGGAGGTCGAAGAACAACTGATGGAGTTCCTCCTTGTTCTTAGTGTCGAGAGAGCCCGATGGTTCGTCGGCCAGAATAACGGCTGGATTGTTGACCAGCGCGCGAGCCACAGCCACACGCTGCTTCTCGCCTCCTGAAAGCTCGTTAGGCTTATGGGTGGCGCGATCGGCCAAACCCATGAACTGCAACAGCTCTTGAGCACGCTGCTTGGCTTTTTTGGGCGAAGTACCTGCTATATAAGCGGGAATCATGATATTCTCGATAGCGGTAAACTCGGGCAGCAGCTGATGGAACTGGAACACAAAGCCCAGATGCTGGTTGCGGAAATCGGACAGTTTCTTGGTAGAAAGATTACAGGTGTCGATGCCATCAACAATCACCTGACCACAATCAGGGCGGTCGAGTGTGCCGATAATCTGAAGCAGGGTGGTCTTACCGGCTCCGCTGGGGCCAACGATACTTACCACTTCGCCCTTATCGATATGAAGGTCGATGCCTTTAAGTACTTGTAAAGAGCCAAAGCTCTTGGTTATATTCTTAATATCTATCATCTCAAATGTTTAATGTTTAATTTTTAATTTTTCATCTTCCTTTCATGAATCCAGCGCAGAATTGTATCGTAGATACTGTTCTCCTCGTGGTGCTGAGCCTCGGTGAAGCTCATGCGCTCATCCTTATGTCCGCCATACTGATCGGGGAAGATGATCATGAGGTTCTTACCAGAGAAGTGCTGCTGAAGCTCGTCAGGCAGTCGCTCGAGGGCCGTTTTATATGAGATGGTACCCTTACGGGCGGTTACTACTACAAAAAGATGGTCGTCGGCTATCTCGGCAGCCAGTTGTGGCAGCTCGTTCCAATGGGCCATGTATGTGTATTCGGCACGAACGCTGGCGTGGCGGTTGTTGATATACTGCTTGATGAGCTCAAGACTCTCGTTGCGCCCATGGAACTGGATGCGGCAATCGAGCTGACCAGCCAGACGACTGAGGCGCTCGAGCCAACGAAGGAATCCTGGCTCGAACTCGGCACGCGAAGGCACGGCCACACGGATGCGGCGCAGAGTGGTCATGGGCTGAACGAAACGCATGAGGATAATCTGGCGGTTCAAGCCGTTATACAAGCTCTGGATGAACTCACCCCAGAACCTTGGGTTGATATCGGTATGAACGTGCATACCCATGATAATCTCGGAGCAGGCAAACTCGCGGAAGGCGTGCTTGATGCCGTTGGCGATGTTAGTAGCCAGGCGAACCTGAGTCTGCACCTTTACATCGCTGGCGCTGGCAGTCTGCTGCAGTTTCTCAAGCAGTCGAAGTCCCTCTTCGCGAGCGGCATTACTGTTCTGGTCGTCATAGACAACGTTGAGTGCCACCAAGTCGCGATTAAGTCGCTGGTTGCGCATAAACATAGAGAGATAAAGCAGATGGGGAGCAATCTCAGGATATTTTACGCAAAGCAGAATCTTCTCGTCGTCGTCCTTAGGAGCATCGGCCTGTAGATGACTCTTCTCCTGAATGATAATCTGTTTCGAGGCGTGCTCGGTCATCATAGTACTGATGATACAGGTGAACAGAATCATCATGATGACACCATTAAGCATATCGTCGCCCACAAGATACTGGCCAGGAGCCACCTCCAAGCGGATGCCCACCATTACCATGGCGATGGCACCTGCAGCATGGGCTGAGGTAAGGCCGAACATCATGTTTCCATCGGCCTTTGACAAGCGGAAAAGCAGACTGCTTACATAAGCTGCAACGGCCTTTCCGAAGGTGCCGAAGAACACGATGAGCAACACAATCCATACCACCTGAATGCTGGAGAACAGCGTGCCGAGATTGATGAGCATACCCACACCGATAAGGAAATAGGGGATGAACAGGGCGTTACCAATGAACTCGATACGATTCATGAGTGGCGACACTCGCGGTATATATCTATTTAATATAAGCCCGGAAAAGAATGCTCCGAAAACACCCTCAATACCAATGAGCGACGAAAGGGCCGCACTGAGGAACATTATCGCCATGACAAAGATGTACTGCATGACGGCATCGCTATATCGACGCAGGAAATAGCGGGTAAGCTTTGGTATCAGGATGACACTGCCCACACAGAAGGCGACAAACTTGAGCACAAACAGCACCCAGAACAGCCAGTTGCTATCCTTACTGAACGAACCAGAAAAGGCTGCCAGCATTACCAGTGCCAGGAACAGCGATATCATTGACGAGCCCACACTGAGAGCCACGCTCGGGTGGCGCTGCAGGCCGTATCGGCCGATTATGGGATAAGCGATAAGCGTGTTAGACGCCATGATACATCCCAGCAGGAACGATGCTGCAGGCGAGTAACCGAGCAGGGTTATCGACATTATGTAGGTGAGTATCAGCGGGATAAGGCACGTAAGCAGTCCGAAAAGCAGGAACCGCCGCGAGTGTTTCTTTACGCCCTCCATATCCATCTCGAGTCCGGCAAGGAACATGATGTAGTAAAGACCTACCCTGCCGAAGAGCTCGAACGAGTTGTCGCGAACAAGAATATTGAATCCATATTGGCCGATGGCGATACCCGCAAGCACCATACCGATGATATGCGGAATACGCAGTTTACTCATCACGATAGGAGCAAACAGAATAATCAACAGAACCACAAAAAAGATAAAAGTTGGGTCTGTAATCGGCAAATATGATAATAATAATGTCATTTTGGCTACAAAGGTAGACATTTTTTTGGTAAAATGAAAAAAATAACATAAATTTGCGGCCAAATTGTAACCAATTAAAGGATTTAGCAAGATGAAAGTAGCAATTGTAGGTGCGAGTGGAGCCGTAGGACAGGAATTCCTGCGCATTCTCGCCGAAAGAAATTTTCCAATGGACGAACTGGTACTGTTTGGCTCAGAGCGCAGTGCTGGAACGAAGTACAATTTTAAGGGTAAGGAGATTGAAGTTAAACTTCTGCAACACAACGACGACTTTAAGGACGTAGACATCGCATTCACATCGGCTGGTGCTGGTACATCAAAGGAATTTGCCGAGACCATCACTAAGTACGGTGCTGTAATGATTGACAACTCAAGTGCTTTCCGTATGGACGACGATGTGCCCTTGGTAGTACCTGAGTGCAATGCAGAAGACGCACTGAACCGCCCACGCGGCATTATCGCCAACCCTAACTGCACAACTATCATGATGGTGGTAGTACTGCAGCCTCTGGAGAAGATTTCTCACATAAAGCGCATTCATGTTGCCAGCTATCAGAGTGCTTCTGGTGCAGGTGCAGCCGCTATGGCCGAACTGCAGCAGCAGTACAAGGAGATGGTTGAGGATGGTGAGGTAAAGACCGTTAAGAAGTTTGCCCACCAGCTGGCTTACAATGTTATCCCACAGATTGACGTGTTCCAGCCAAACGGATACACCAAGGAGGAGATGAAGATGTTTAACGAGACTCGCAAGATTATGCATACCGATGCTAAGTGCTCGGCTATGTGTGTTCGCGTAAGCTCGCTGCGCAGCCACTCTGAGAGCGTTTGGATTGAGACCGAGAAGCCCATCAGCGTTGAGGAGGCACAGAAGGCAATCGCCGCTGCTCCTGGATGTACACTGAAGGACGATCCTGCAACACTCACCTACCCCATGCCTCTGGAAACTGCTGGCAAGGACGATGTTTACGTAGGTCGTGTTCGTAAGGACATCAGCGATGAGAATGGTCTTACCTTCTGGCTCTCAGGCGACCAGATCCGTAAGGGTGCTGCCCTGAACGCTGTTCAGATTGCAGAGTATCTGGTAAAGGTAGGAAATGTAAAATAAGAGGTTAGAAGTTAGAGGTGAGAGGTAAGAGTTTGCTTCTGTTGCTGCTGATGCCTTTTATGCTTATGGCTTGCGGTGGGGGTGACGACGATGGACGCCGACTGGGCGATTCTATTGTCGGCACTTGGCAACGCGGCTGGGGCCCAGGCGATGTGGTAATCGACGGTGATACCGACCTCGAGCCTGAGAGCTTCGTCTACGATCAGTTCGTTTTCCGTAGCGATGGTGCTTATAACGGTATGGTCAGGAAGGGAACTTTCTCATCCTACGACACCGAGGGCGAAATAATCTACGAGGGCGATTATCAGTGCGACAATAATAATCTGAAACTGCAATACACCGACGAGGGTGGAACAAAGCGTACCATTCTGGCTCAGGTGGTTGAGTTTACTGATACCTCCATCCGTTTCCGCTACGAAGAGGAACAATATAACATAACCGTTACTTTCATTATCCGAAAACTGAGTAATGAAAGTAGCGGTTATTATTCTTCATCATCTTCTACAGCATCCTTGTAGTAGAAGTCCTGATAATATTCTATCTGATTGTGGGCTGAGAAATAGCCCAGACAGCCACCCGTAAAGTTTTCAATCGGATTTGTACCTGTGCTCGACATATGCTGCATGGAGTACAGATAATCGTAGGCGCGCTGGTCGATGGCACGGACAACAATCTTAAGCTCGTCGCCATCATGAAGCACATCGTTATCTTTTGCACCATCGCGAAAGAAGGTGAACAGCTGCTGCAACTCCTTATTAGGATTCTTTTCATCTTTCATCACCGCCCAGCGATAGCCTATGCCATTACGGTAGATGTGCATGAAATACCAGTTGTTCTCGTTGGGAATATCCTGCAATCGTAGGTCGCCAAACAGATAGCGCTCTGTAAGCATCTTCTTCCACACAAGTCTGAACTCGTTCATCCTTGGCGTGCGCTGCATGGTTGATGTAGAGGTAAAGTGGTGTCCGTCTACCTTAACGTCGAGCTGGTATTGTGTGCCAGGTATGCCCTTGAACTTAGAGCGATAATAGCCGTTGCGGATAAAGGGGATGGTGGCAGTGGTGCCATCGTCGCCAGTAATCACAACTACAGCGTTATCAACATCGCTGCCTGTTGAGTTATCGTCCATCGCATTGGTCTTGCTAACGCGTACCTCGGTGCCTGTGGCAGAAAGGCTGCCTTCTACCACGTATCGCGAATCGGCATCGTGGTAGTCAATGTCGATAACCTTCTCGCAGGAAACCAACGCCATCACACATATTATATAAATAAAGCGACGCATATATGTCAGAATTTGATGTTAAACGATACGCTGGGCACTATGCCGAAGAGTGAATACTGGGTGGCTTTGGTGCCAGCGCCATACTCGCCATCCTCGAAGTTGATGAGGAACGGATTGTAGTGGTTATACAGATTATATATACCAAACACCAACTGGTGAGTGCGCTTGCGGTACTGCTTACTCCAAACGGCACTTATGTCAAGATGGTGCGAGGCTGGTGCGCGATAGCCATTGCGCTCGGTATAGTAGTATATCCAGTTGTCTTCAATCATATACTTTCCACTTGGGGCTGTAAACGCCTGACCGCTGTTATACACCCACGATGCATTGAAAGTCCAACGCTTATTGAGTCGATACATAGCCACGATATTAATGTCGTGACGGCGATCGTTATTGGCATCATACCATCGGCCGTTGTTTATACCGTCTATCTTGGTCTTCGACCACGACAGGGTGTAACCAATCCATCCTGTAAGCTTGCCGTTATTCTTGCGGGCACTTAGCTCCACGCCGTAGCCCTTACCCTTACCAGCCAGAGTAAGTCGCTCAATCTCAATCTCGCTGGCAAACGATTTTCCATCGCGATAGTCAAGCACATTGTCTATCTGGCGGTAATAGGCCTCAACAGAGAAATCGTAGTCCTGATTTGGAGTCATAAAGAACACACCTGCACTAACCTGATCGGCCACCTCGGGCTTTACGATATTACTGCTCATAGTGTAGCGGTCGAATGGCGTAGATGTGCTCTGATTACGCAGGGCGTGAATATTCTGTGATGTGCGGGTGTAGCCGAACTTGACAGAGGTAATGGGTGATAATTGATAGTTTAATGACAAACGTGGCTCAAGCGTAGTGTGAGTCTTTACTATCTTGTTCTTACCATAGTTATAATACCATCCGATAGAACCATCCTGCTCTATATCGTAATAAAGCGAACCGCCAAGGGGCGAGAACATGCTAAGGCGCAAACCAGCCGACACATTGAGCTTGGATGTTATAGGAGCGGCAACGTTTACCCATGCTGCATTATCCCAAGCACGGCGTTGCTCTTTCTCGTGCAGCGTGACCTGCTTCCACTCGGCCGACTTCACATTAAGCAAGGCGGTCTGGAATCCTGTTTCGATGGCGTATTTGCCAAGGCTGACATGGAAGTCCTGACGGAATCCAGTCTGACGGATATGGCCTGAGAACCAGATGTTCATGCCTAAGAAGTCGATACCATTATCAGTCTGGTAACCACTATAGTAAGCAGTTGACTGTGAATAAGAATCGCCTCCGAAATGATGCAGCCACTTTAAGCTGGCCGAGAGATTATTCCAGCGAATATCAACCATCTCATCAATAGCAGTACGATCGTTTCCTGTAAAGAAACTAAGGAACAGCTGGTTATTCTCATTGATGGTCCAATCGGCCTTTGCGTTTACATCGTAGAAATACAGGGTGTTTCGCTTGAAATCGGGCGAGAACTTAAGGAACATATCCATATACGAGCGACGTGCAGTGACAAGGAACGAGGCCTTGTTTTTAACTATCGGACCTTCGAGGGTTCCCTTTGCAGCAAGGAGTCCGATACTGGCACCTCCGTGAAGTTCGCTTTTGTTTCCTGTCTTGCCTATTATATCGAGTACTGCCGATGAAGCTCCGCCATACTGTGCTGGGAGCAAGCCCTTGTAGAGCGTGGCTGATACAAGTGCATCGCTGTTGAAGGCTGAGAACAATCCTGCCAGATGGCCCACATTATACACAGGAGCAATGTCGACAAGTATCTGATTCTGCGCTGATGTACCTCCACGCACCTGAAAGCTGCTGGATGCATCGCTCTCGGATTTCACACCTGTCAACAGCTGCATCGAGCGCATGATGTCTTGTTCGCCAAAAAGTTGTGGCGATGCTGTTAGGTCCTTAATCTGTACTTGTTCGGCTCCTGTCTGTATCTGGCGCAAACGCTGACGGGCAGAATTAGACTTTACTACCACCTCTTCCAACTGTTCCTGGCGCAAGGTATCGGCAGGGGCAGCTGATATAGACAAAAGGGTTGATAGTAGTAACGATGATACAAACATGTTGCAAAGTTAATGGATTTTTTGGAAACTCCAAAAAAAATTCATATCTTTGCCCACGATAATGTTAAAAAACTAATTATTATGAAGAAATTATTTGTTGCTTTAGTAGCAATTGCAGCACTTTGTGCTTGTGGAAGTGGTGAAAAGAAGTATCTTGACTACCGTGGATTGTCGATGGGCATGCCATTCAAGACTTTCTGCGATTCGCTTAGCGCACGCGGCTTCGCTGTCGACTCGGCTAAGAGCGATTCTGATTTCACCAAGGTTTCTATGTTCAACCCCGCCCTTAACTATCGCATTATGCTGGCTCAGAATAATGGCGCTCTGGTTGCTCTTCAGGAGAACTACATTATCTCTACCAACGACAGCACACGCAAGATGTGGCAGCAGATGCACGACCAGTTTGAAAAACAGATTGGTGCATGGCCAAACATGCTGAAGGACGGCAAAGACCACCGTATAGCAAAATTCGAGGATGAAGGCGGTTTCATCACCCTCACCCTCGAAAATACATATAAGCCTACCCTATCGGTGCTTTATCAATCAAAGTAACATGATGGTATAAAGGTAAACCACTGCAGCAGGAATGGCGAGCAGCGATGAATCGAAACGATCGAGCATGCCACCATGTCCAGGCAGAATGTTTCCACTATCCTTTATACCAAGGGTGCGCTTGAAGAGACTCTCAACAAGGTCGCCCCAAGTGCCGAAGATTACTACCGTAAGTCCCAGTCCGGCCCACTCTAAGGCTGAGAGCCCAAGCTGATTGAGCTGGTACTGCTCGGTAAGATACCATACAAGCACGGCTACGGCTATCACAAGGATACCACCGCCAATGCTACCTTCCCAACTCTTTCCTGGAGAAATTCTAGGGAAGAGTTTATGTTTTCCCAACAACGAACCACAAAGGTAAGCACCTGTATCGTTCATCCATAGGAATACGAATACAGAGAGTGGCAACACGGCATCGTAAGTCACCAGGCCTTGAGGAGTAAGGTGGAATGCCAGTGTGTTGAGCAGCGAGAATGGCAATGCTATATAAAGCTGAGCCATCATCGTATAAGCCCAATCGTGTATAGGGTCTTCGTTCTTAAGATACAACTCGGCAACCATCAGATAGATGATCGACACGAGGTAAGGAATGAATACCGCTGATGGCGTAAGATCGCTACTGAAACCAGCAACGGCAAAGAAGAAATAAACACCTGCAACGGTAGAGATGAGACGGTTAACGGTAACCTTCTCGCGTTCATTTACCAATCCGGTAAACTCCCAGATTGTCAAACCCGTGATGAGTGCAAACAACAGCACCATGGCCTGAGGGCGCAGAAAACTGCACACCACAACGGCAACAAACAGTATGCCGGTAATGGTTCTAACGATAAAATTATTCATCCTTATCCTCCTTTTCTTCTGATTTCACTTCGGTTGCTGAGTTTGTCGAAGCATCGCCATTGGCCTCAAGAGCCTTCTGAGCAGCAGCCTCGGCCTCAAGCTCCTTGGCACGCTCCTCGGCCATACGCTCTGCATCGGCCTTCATCTGTGCCTCGAGCAACTCCTCAGCACGACTGGTCCAAGGACGTTTGCCGAATATCTTCTCAACATCCTCGGCAAAGATAACCTCACGATCAATCAGCAACTGAGCCAACTGGGCGTGACCCTCCTTATGCTCTGTAAGAATCTGCTTGGCACGCTCGTACTGCTCGTTAATCATACGCATCACCTCATCGTCCATAATCTTTGCGGTAGTCTCAGAATATGGCTTCTGGAACTGATACTCAGCATTATTATAGTAGCAAACGTTAGGCAATTTGTCGCTCATACCTGCATAGGCCACCATACCGTAAGCCTGCTTAGTGGTACGCTCCAAGTCGTTCATAGCTCCTGTAGAGATATGTCCGATAAACAGCTCCTCAGCAGCACGACCACCTAACAGCGAGCACATCTCGTCGAGCATCGCTTCCTTTGTCTGCAGCACACGCTCCTCAGGCAGATACCATGCAGCTCCAAGGGCCTGACCACGTGGTACGATAGATACCTTTACCAATGGGTTGGCAAACTCAGTAAACCATGAAATCGTGGCATGACCTGCCTCGTGGATAGCAATCGAGCGTTTCTCTGACTCGGTCATCACCTTGGTCTTCTTCTCAAGACCTCCGATAATACGATCGACAGCATCAAGGAAGTCTTGTTTCTTAACAGACTGACTATTATGACGGGCAGCTATCAGTGCAGCCTCGTTACATACATTGGCGATATCTGCACCTGAGAATCCTGGAGTCTGACGTGCGAGGAAATCGATATCTACGCTATCATCAATCTTCACTGGCTTAAGGTGTACCTTGAATACCTCCTTACGCTCGTTCAGGTCGGGCAGGTCAACATGTATCTGACGGTCGAAACGTCCTGCACGCAGCAAGGCCGAGTCGAGCATATCAGCACGGTTGGTAGCAGCAAGTATGATTACACCACTGTTAGTGCCGAATCCGTCCATCTCAGTAAGCAGTGCGTTCAGAGTATTCTCGCGCTCATCGTTACCACCCATGGCTGGGTTCTTTGAACGGGCACGACCCACAGCATCAATCTCATCGATAAAGATGATACATGGACTCTTCTGCTTTGCCTGCTGGAACAAGTCGCGTACACGCGATGCACCAACACCCACGAACATCTCAACGAAGTCGGAACCACTCATCGAGAAGAAAGGAACTCCAGCCTCGCCAGCAACAGCCTTAGCGAGCAGAGTTTTACCTGTTCCTGGAGGGCCAACCAACAGGGCTCCCTTGGGTATCTTACCTCCCAGATCGGTATATTTCTGTGGGTTCTTCAGGAAGTCTACAATCTCCTGAATCTCCTGCTTGGCTCCAGCCTGCCCGGCAACATCCTTAAACGTGATACCAAGCTCGCCACCCTTTTCGTACATCTTGGCTTTGCTCTTGCCTACGTTGAAGACGCCACCTCCCATGCCGCCTCCACCGCCGCCCATGCGACGCATCAGGAATATCCACAATCCTACTATAAATAAAATAGGAATAAGGTTAGATATAATGAGCGAGAAGAACTCGTTCTCTCTACGATTGTCGAAAGCCAGTTCTCCAGAGAAGACCTTTTCTTCCTTAGCCTTAGCCACAAACTGCTCCACCTGGTCAACGCTTCCGAACTCTACTTCAAGATATGGCTCGGCACCAGTCTGGTTAGTTCCCTGATGGAACACGTCACGAATGTGTTCTGGCTTAACATACATGCGGAGTGTGCTCTGAGGCTTGTTTACAACTATCTTCTTGGCGTAGCCACGCTCCACCATTGTCTTGAACTCACTATACGAAGCGTTCTTGGCAACACTGCTGTTAGCAGTACCGCCACTTGTAAAGTACAAAAGTCCTAATGCGAGTATCGCGATGAAATATATCCAGTTCATATTGAACTTGGGCATATTCATCTTCGGACCATTCCCGCCCATATTATTGTTTGGTTTCTGATTATTATCCATATTTTCAATTATCAATTAATCCAAGTCTGGAATCTGCTCGATTGGCGCATCTTCCCACAGATGCTCCAAATCATAATATTCGCGCACATCTGGCAGGAAAATGTGTACCAACACGTCGGTATAGTCCATTGCCACCCATTGTGCATTCTCAAGTCCAACCACATGGGCTGGCTTCTCGCCCAGTTTTTCACGTACCACATCGCCTACCGATTCGGCGATAGCTTCTACCTGTGTTGGCGAATTACCAGTGCAAATCATAAAGTACTGGCATATTGTTCCCTCTATTTTTGTCAGGTCGGCAACAACTATATTGCTGCCTTTTTTCTCCTGAATAGCTTCTTTAATTGTTTCTACTAGTTCTTTCATTAATAAATTATATGTTATTTGTGCACAAAGGTACTGCAAATCGAGCGAAATACAAAGAAAAATCGAAAAATTTGCGGTTTTTTATAAATTTTCCTCGAAAAATTTTGGTAGTTCGAGAAAAAGTAGTACCTTTGCACCCGCAAAACAGAAACAACGAGTTCTTGAGCAAGACATTTTGGGGTATGGTGTAATGGTAACACTGCAGATTCTGGTCCTGCCTTTCCTGGTTCGAGTCCGGGTACCCCAACAGATTAATCCGCTAAGCCACTGAAAATCAGTACTTAGCGGATTT
>Ga0256405_10004092_pt1 | contig 28157 bp, 26 predicted proteins | sample RumenRJG_02DNA_FD_189096 | JGI IMG/M metagenome (GOLD analysis project Ga0256405, IMG submission 189096) | Bovine rumen microbial communities from Lethbridge, Alberta, Canada - RJG_02 | ecosystem: Host-associated > Mammals > Digestive system > Stomach > Rumen | place: Canada: Alberta... | reverse complement strand
AATCCAACTTCGGCATGGCGAACCCCGACGGCTACCGCAAGGCGATGCGCCTGGCGCGGCTCGCCGAGAAGTTCCATGCGCCGATTGTCACGTTCGTCGACACGCCCGGCGCGTATCCCGGCCGCGAGGCGGAGGAGCGCGGCCAGGCGGAGGCGATCGCGAAGAGCCTGGAGTTCTTCGCGCTCCTGAAGACGCCGGTCGTCGTCGTCATCACGGGCGAAGGCGGCTCCGGCGGCGCGCTCGCGATTGCGGTCGGCGACCGGGTGCTGATGATGGAGAACGCGGTCTATTCGGTCATTTCGCCCGAAGGCTGCGCCGGCATCCTGTGGCGCGACGGCACCAAGGCCCCGGCGGCGGCCGAGGCGCTCAAGATCACGGCGGGCGACCTCCTGAAGCTCGGCGCGATCGACGCGGTCGTCAAGGAGCCGGCGGGCGGCGCGCAGAAGAACCACAAGGCGGCGTGCACGGCGGTCCGGAAGGCGGTCGTCGCGGCGCTGAAGGAGCTCGCGAAGCTGCCGGCCGATGAACTCGTGGAGAAGCGCTACGCCAAGCTCCGCGCGATGGGCAACTTCTACGCCTGAGACGGCCCCACTTGCGCGATGCGGCGAAAATAGTGTATAATATACATCTTTACGGAGAAAAAGCGACAATGAACAGCGAACTTCTGAAGAAGGCACACGAAAAGATCCCGTCGGTTCCCGTGCTGGTGAACCTCATCTCGAAGCGCGAGCGCGAGCTCATCAACGGCGCGAAGCCGCTCGTCAAGCCGGCGTCGCTCGATGACGACAAGTGCGACATCGCGCTCATGGAGGTGGCCGAGGGCAAACTCATCGCCGAAATCGACTTCGACGCCATCGCCAAGGCGGAGGACGCGAAGACGAAGTGGAACGAAAAGAAGGTGAACATCAAGTCGTTGTTCGCCGACTGATCCGGGTGGCCGACAAGCACAAGTTCGATCCCGTCTTCGCCGAGAACCGCAAGGCAAGACACGACTATACCGTGCTCGAGACGATCGAGTGCGGTATCGTCTTGACGGGCACCGAGGTGAAATCGGTGCGGCACGGCGAGGTCTCGCTCGCGGGCGCGTACGCGGCTGTGCTCAAGGGCGAGCTGTGGCTGCTCGGCTGCGACATCGCTGCCTACCGGTTCGGCAACCGCTTCAACCACGAGCCGAAGAGCCAGCGCAAGCTGCTCGTGCACGCGAAGGAGGTCGCGGACCTGCGCCTTCGGACCGAAGCGAAGGGCCTGACGCTCGTGCCGCTCAAGATGTATCTCAAGGGCGGGCGCATCAAGGTGGCAATCGGCGTCTGCCGCGGCAGGCAGCTCCACGACAAGCGCGACGCGCTCAAGCAGAAAGCCTTGAAGCGCGACCTTGAAAGGGTCGGCTGATTTTTGATATAATACACCAACTTTTAAAGTCATAAGGAAGAAAGAAGAACAGCTATGTCAATGGCAAAAGGTTTCTCGAATGCGTTCCGCATCCCGGAGCTGCGCAAGAAAATTCTCGTGACGCTCGGCCTCGTCTTCGTGTGCCGTCTCGTCTCGCAGGTCCCGACCCCGGGCGTGGACTGGACGGTCCTCGGCGAGATCATCGCGGACTTCAAGGCGAACGCGCAGGGCGGTCTCCTCGACTGGTTCGAGGTGTTCACGGGCGGCGCGCTCGGCCAGTGCGCCATCGGCTTCCTGTCGATCTGGCCCTACATCTCGGCGCAGATCGTCATCCAGCTGCTCTCGTCGGTGATTCCGTCGCTCGAGAAGATGAAGAAGGAAGGCGAGAACGGCCGCCAGCAGCTCGCGCAGATCACGCGCTATCTCACCATCGTCCTCTGCGTCGTGCAGGCGTGGGGCATCGCGACGGCGCTCTCGCACCCGGCGGCGCTCGGGCTGTCGCTCCCGGCGGGCAAGTCGATCGTGGTCAATCCGGGCCTCGGCTTCAACCTGATGACGGTCATCGGCATGACGACGGCCTCGCTCTTCGTGATGTGGATCGCCGATCAGATCACGACGTTCGGCATCGGCAACGGCGCGTCGCTGATCATCATGATCAACATCACCTCGCGTCTGCCGCGCGCGCTCTTCGCCGCGTACGAACGCTACTTCGGCGTGGCGGGCGATGCGACGACCTCGACCGGCTCCTACACGGAACTGGCGCTTCTCGTCCTCTTCTTCCTGCTCGTCGTGATGGGCACGGTGATGCTCACGCAGGGCGTCCGCAAGGTGGCGATCCACTCCACGCGCCGGTCGGTCGGCGGCGGCGCGACGTACGGCATGCAGCAGACGTTCATGCCGCTGAGGGTCAACTACACGGGCGTCATGCCGATCATCTTCGCGCAGCCGCTCATCCGGATCCCGAGCTCGGTGCTGATGAAGTTCTCCGCGACTGATTCGTCGCTCCACCAGTTCGCGCAGAAGCTGTCCGACACGGGGTCGGTCCTGCACATGGTGATCTACGGCGTGCTGATCCTGTTCTTCACCTTCTTCTGGGTGGCGACGCAGTTCAACGCGATCGACATCTCGGAGAACCTGAAGAAGGGCGGCAGCTACATCCCCGGCATCCGTCCGGGCCGCGCGACGGCCGAGTATCTCGACGACGTCATGACGAAGATCACGCTGATCGGCGGCGCGGGGCTGCTCCTCGTGGCGCTCATCCCGACGATCCTCATGGGCTGGCTCCGGATTCCGTGGGTGATCGCGGCGTTCTTCGGCGGCACGTCGCTCCTCATCATCGTCGGCGTCGCGCTCGATACGCTGCGGATCATGGAAAGCCACCTTCTCGTGCGCAAGTACGAGGGTTTCCTCTCGCACGGTTCGCTGCGCGGCCGCGGCGGTGTCTGAGGCGGCGGACCGCACGGGCGACCTTAAGTCGGACAAACCACACGGCACACGGCCTAAAGGAGGCAACATGGAACTGAAAGGCAGCAAGACCGAGGCGAATCTGTGGCACGCCTTTGCGGGCGAGTCGCAGGCGCGGAACAAGTACGACTACTTCGCATCCGTCGCCAAGAAGGAAGGCTACGAGCAGATCGCGGCCATCCTGCAGGAGACGGCGCTCAACGAGAAGGAGCACGCCAAGATGTGGTTCAAGGAACTGAACGGCATCGGCGACACGAAGGCGAACCTCCTGGCGGCCGCCGCAGGCGAGCACGAGGAGTGGACCGAGATGTACAGGCGCTTCGCCGAGGAGGCGAAGGCGGAAGGGTTCGACCGTTTGGCGTTCCTCTTCACGAAGGTCGCGGAGGTCGAAGCGCATCACGAGGCGCGCTACCGCAAGCTGCTCAAGAACATCGAGACGGGCGAAGTGTGGGTGCGCATCGGGAAGAACCGCTGGCAGTGCCGCAACTGCGGCGCGATCGTCGAGAGCGAGCAGGCGCCGGACAAGTGCCCCGTCTGCGCGCATCCCCGCGCCTACTTCCAGCTGGAAGAGAATAACTTCTAGGATTCGAGGATTCTAGGATTCGAGGATTCTAGGATTCTCGACATCTAGGTTCGGAGGATGGGCTCCGGTTGAAATCAGGAAGGCGCGGTCGATGGCTGCGTGCGCGAAGAACAGATGCGGGAACTGCGGCGCGGAACTGCGCGCGCGCCATCTGGGCATGACCCGCATCGGCGACAGCGACATCCCGATCGGCTACTGCGAATCCTGCAACACATTCATCGTGCCGGTCGGCGCGGACGAAAAGTCGTACAGGGAGCGTCTGGCGGAGGCGAAGGCGAAGGTGCCCAAGGGCTGGTCGGTGCGTTTGGATGCGGACGGTCTGCCGGTGCTGCGGCGCGGCCTTCCCCTGCGCTGGCTGTGGACGTTCCCGGCCTGTGCGGTTGTGCTCTATGGGTTCGCATGGGTGCTGGCGCATTTCACCTATCTGAGCGAGACGAGCCAGTTTTGGCCGATATTCGCCGCCATCCTGGCGGCTGCCGTCGCCGCGCTGGTCTGTGTCGTCGCGCTGTGCCGTCTGACGGCGCGGCGGTATCGCCTTGGACGGGACGCGCTGGTCGTCGAGTCGCTGTGGCTGGGCTTCATCCCGCTCTTGCGCCGTACGTTCGAGAGGACGGTCATCACGCGCGGCGTCCTCGAAGAACGGGGCCGGGATGTTGTCGCCGTCTGGATCAACGGCTACGCGCGCGACGACATCTGGAGAGGGCGCAGCCGGGCGGAAGCCGATTTCGTCGCGGCGAACCTGTTCGCGCCCGTCGACTCGGGACGTTGCGACGAACCGCTTCTGTGCGGGAACTGCGGCGCGGCGTTCGGGCCGGCGGACATCGATATGCCCGGCAATGCGCTTGTCTGCCCGGTGTGCGGCGCGACGACGACGCCCGGGGAGGCGGAACGGGCGAGATGCCTGCGCATCCACCTGCGCGACCGTCCGCGCGGCATCACCGACATTCGCGACGGTTTCGACTATCGCGAGGGCAGCTGGCGCAGCACGGCGCTGGGCGCGGCGTTGGCGCGCTTTGCCGCCGTCGCGACGGTCGCATGGCCGTTGGCGGAACTCGTCGACAGACGGTCGTTCGCCTGTGCGTCCGCCTGCGCCCTGACTCTTCGGCTGCTGCCGCCGGTGTGGTTTGCCGTGGAGAGTCTGCTGGCCGCGCTTCTGGGGCGGCTGGGCGTTCATCACCTCGCTTGTGCGGACGGGCGGCTCGTCTACTTCCATGGAATCGGTAGATTCGGCCGGCGACTCGTGCTTCCGCTCGCATCGATCGAGGGGTGCGCCGTGATGTTTCGCGTTGCCTGTTTCAGCACCGACGCGCAGGTTCCCCATGCGATTGGCCTCGTCGTCAAGGGCGAAAGGAAGGCGCGGCGCATTTTCCGCGACTGCCGCCCGCGCTTCTACCACTGGGCCGAAGGCTGGCTTGAGGCGGCACGGCAGAACTGCCGCACGGACACAACGAAAGGGGCGTGAAGATGGCGCGATGTGCGATGACGGACAGGAGCTGGAACATGGTGAAGGTCGCGGCGATCGTCCTGCCGTGGCTGTGCGCCGTGACGCTTCCGATTCTCTGCTGTGACGGGTTCGTCCTGAGCCTGGGCCGGTGCGTGTTCTTCCTGTGCGTGATGATGCCGTTTGGCAATCTCGCGCTTCTGGGACTGGTTGCCTGCGGACATGGATGGGCCGCCTGGAGCAGCGCGGCGGTCTTTGCGTTCGCCGGCATCGTCGCGCCGCCGGCGCTGGCGCTGCTGTTCGCAGCCTGCTGGCGACGCTGGCAGTTCGTCCTGGTCTGGCTCGGGTATCTCGCGCTCATTGCGTGGGATGCGCTGGCCGCGATGTTCTTTGTGCTCACACTGGCAACGTGAGGGATGAGACCATGAAAAAAACGATTCAAGCCATCCTCTTCGCCTGTGCGCTTCCCGTGTTCGCGTGGGCGGCGCTGTCGGTCTACTTCCTCCTCGCCGGGCGCGATTCGCAGGGCGACTGCTTCTGTGAATATTCGCCCGATATCGACTATTGCGATCGCATACGCGCGCTGAAGCCGGAAGAAAACATGCTGACGCACCTGAAGTGGCTGAACGACAACATGCCGACCAATACGACGCTGCTCTCTACAGACCACCGCCTTCGGACCGCCTATCTGAACGGCACGACCAACCGCCTTGAATTCACAGATGCGGCGCGGGACTATCTCGCGGCTGAATCAAACACGCTCGCCTGCGCGGCCCGACTTCTCGGCTGCAAGGTGCTGGATGTCCCTCGGCAGGGCGACCTCCCCATTTCGCCGCTGATGCGCATCGCGAACATCAGTGCCGTGAAGGCTGTCTCTGAAGCATCGCAGGGCGATGTCGTCCAAGGCCGTCAGACGCTGATGGATGTGTTTAAGATAGGTTTGATGGCGATGGACAATGAATCGTATTCTGTCGGACTCTATCAAGAAGTCGGCTACGGTGCGGCCGTGCTTGCGCTGGACAGGGCGGCAGATCCTTTGTTCGTGAATGGCGACGACGCATGGCGCGAAAGTCTGCGCGCGCGCTGCCGCCGTCTGATTGCCAATGACGCGGAATACGCCCGACGCGCGGCAACCCGTGCGATGGACGAAGGTTGGCGGCTGATCGGGACGAGTTGCGCGATGAACCGCGAAGAGGTTCTGGGATTCATTTGTCGTGTGGGGCGCAGTCCGTTTGATCAACTCCTAAAGCAGACGCTTGGACTGGATGTCGGCACCCGTCGCCTGAAATGGGACGCGCTGGAGCGCAAATTCACGGCTTTGCTGCTGGCCGCCGTCCCGGGCTATACCGGCTATGCGTTTCAGCCCAATCGCCGCCTGGACGAACACCGCCGCGTCTGCGCGCGCTTCTGCCGCAAGGTGGATGAGCCGTATGACATCGACTACGCGCGCGCGCTTGATTTCGGCAGGACGACCCTTTACGATGATGAATTCAACCCGTTCCGCCGCAACTGGCTGGGCGAAAAAGTGATGGGGACGTCCTGCTACGGCGCCAGCTACCTGAGGATGTTCAGGCGCCGGTTCGAGGTGTCTGCGCGTATCGCTGCGCTCGCCTGTCGGTCGTACAAGGCGAAATACGGCGCATTCCCCGAAGCGCTCGATGCGCTCGTGCCGGAGTTTCTGCCGGAGGTGCCGCGCGATCCGTACGACGGCGCGCCGCTGCGCTACAACGCCGAGCAGCTTTATCTGTGGACGCCGGGCGAGCGACTTTCGTTCGACGGCCGGGTCGCCCGCTCGCGGAACGACGGCCGGACGCTCTTCCCCGCGCGCATACGCCGGCACGTCTTTTTCCTCGCGCGGCCCTGACGCCCCGTCTGGCCGCGGCGGAGGGCTGTGCAGTTTCGAATGGAGGCGGCCGACAAAAATTCGCCGCGCGCAGTTGCGGCGCGACCGTTTTTATTGTATAATATCCGCCGTAAACCCGACAAGGAGGGACACATGGCCAGCACCGACATGAACGGAGTGGAAATCTCCGACAGCCAGGCCGCGGACATCCGCGACACCGATATCGTCTTCGACTGCCCGCACTGCGGCTGCAACCTCGCGATCGACTACCGCGGCGCCGGCCTGCAGATCAACTGCTCGCAGTGCAACAAGTCGGTCCTCGTGCCGATCCCCGACGGCATGCAGCTGACGGATCTCGACCTCAACCCCGGCGACATCCTCAAGCAGCTTTTCGCCACGCGCCGCAACTTCCAGAAGGCGGAGCTCCAGATCCAGAACCTCAAGGCGAAGCTCGTCACGATGCAGGAAGCGCTCGGCGCGATGCAGGCGGTGGTCGCGGAAGGGCTGGCGATCTAAGTGACGGCGCGCACCGTTCTCGTCAACACGCTGACTTTTCTGCGTGTGCCGCTCATCTTCGCGTGGATGGTCCTCGCGATCGTCGGGGAGTTCCGTGGCAGCGTCGCGCTCGGCCTCATCGCGGTGACGATGATGTTCTTCGCGGGCCTCTCCGACCTCGTGGACGGCTGGCTCGCGCGCAGATGGAACGTCGTCACGCCGCTCGGCAAGATGGCCGATCCGCTGATGGACAAGGTGTTCTACGTCGTCGCGTTCCCCACGCTCACGTGGCTCGTCCAGCGGCCGGGCGAAAGCGACGTGCACGCGCTCGTGATGCTCGTCTTCACGATCCTCTGCATCCTGCGCGACCTGTGGGTCACGTTCATGCGCGCGGTCGGCTCGATGTACGGCGCGGACGGCGCCGCGATGTGGCTCGGCAAGGTGCGCACCGCGCTCCTCTTCCCGTTCGCGGGGCTGATCTACTTCTACACGTTCCTGCACCGGCTGCTGCCGGCGGCGGGGCAGACGGCGTGTCTCTGGGGCTGCTTCGCGGCGGAGGCGGCGATGATCGTCCTCAACCTCTACAGCTCCGTCGCCTACACGCGCGTCTACCTGCCGTACCTCAAAAAGGCACTTGAACGGAAATGAGATTTTTGAGATAATATCCACTACAGCAACAAAAGGAAAAAACAAATGAACAAACAATCCAAAGGTTTCACACTCGTCGAGCTGCTCGTCGTCATCGGCATTCTCGGCATTCTGATGGGCGCGCTCTTCCCGGCGATTTCGTCCGCCATGCTTTCCGCGAACACCTCCGCCGCCTCGATGCGCGGGCGCAACCTGTTCGTCGGCATCACCCAGGCCAACACCGAGCGCGAGGCGCAGGGCCTCACGTCCGTCTGGCCGCACCAGACCGAGGATGACGGCCTCAACACCGAGGACTCCGACGATATCGCCGGCACCGCCTACAACTCCTCGACCGAATACTTCAAGGAGCTCTTCGACATCGACAACTACGGCCAGGAGGCGTGGGCGCCGTACGTCAGCGGCGTCGACATCGCGGTTCTCTCCGGCTCGGGCGTCCCGGCGTTCACCGGCTCCACGCTCCAGTCCAAGAACGTCGCCTGGACGGTGGCCGCGGGCCTCACCGACGAGATGGAGGACATCGTCCCCGCCATCGTCTCGCGCAACATGGAGACCGACAACTTCCCGACCTCCGGCACGCAGGACATGTCGCAGAAGAAGGAGACGGTCGAGCTCGGCACGAAGTATCCGCAGCCCTTCGGCAACAAGGCCGCGATCGTCATCCACAAGGGCGGCGCCGCGAACGTCGTGAAGGCGAAGTACGCCAAGCTCTACCTCATCTACAACAAGCAGAGCTTCACGATCCCGAACGGCATCACGCTCAAGTACATCAAGCCGGACTGATCGGTGCTCGTCAAGGTCGCGATCGACCTTTCGCTCGACCGGCTCTTCTTCTACGAAGTCCCGGCGGCGCTCCAGGGGAAGCTGGCCATCGGCCAGCTTCTTTCCGTTCCGTTCGGTCACCAGCTCAAGCGCGGCTTCGCGCTCGAGCTCGGCGACTGGCCCGCGGCGCGCGCGCACGCGCTGAAGCCCGTCGCCGGGATCGTCGACCCCGAGCCGTTCTTCTCGCCGCAGCTCCTGACGCTCGTGCGCCAGATCGCGGCCTACACGGCCTCGCCGATCGAAAGCGTCCTCCGCTCCGCCGTGCCCGCCGCCGTCGTCCGGCCCAACGCGCGCCCGCGCGAGCTCCTTTTCGTCGAACCCGCGCTCGCCGCGCAGCCCGTCAGCCTGACGGCGCGCCAGCAGTGGCTCTACGACCAGGTCGTGCGCCTCGGCGGCGGCTGGATGCGGCCGCTCTGCGACGAGCTGAGGACGACGCCCGCCTCGCTGCGCGCGCTCGGCGCGAAGGGGCTCATCACCGTCGCCGTCCGGCAGAAGCGGCGCGACCCGCTCGCCGGCCGCCGCATCCTGCCGACGCAGCCCCTGCCGCTCAATCCCGAGCAGGCCGCCGCGCGCGAACGGATCCTGTCGTCGGAGCGGCCCGTCCTCCTCTTCGGCGTCACCGGCTCGGGCAAGACGGAAGTCTACCTCCAGGCCATCGCGGCGGAGCTGGCCGCCGGGCGCGGCGCGATCGTGATGGTGCCGGAGATCGCGCTCACGCCGCAGACCGTCCAGCGCTTCGCCGCACGCTTCGGCGACCGCGTCGCCGTCCTCCATTCGGCGCTCTCCGAAGGCGAGCGCTACGACGAGTGGCACCGCATCCGCAGCGGCGCGGCGCGCGTCGTCGTGGGGCCGCGCAGCGCCGTCTTCGCGCCCGTCGCGCACCTCGGGCTCATCGTCGTGGACGAGGAGCACGACCCCAGCTACAAGCAGGAGGACCTGCCGCGCTACAACGGGCGCGACGTCGCGGTCCTGCGCGGCCGGCTCGAAGGCGCGCGCGTCGTGCTCGGCTCGGCGACGCCGTCGCTCGAAAGCTGGGCGAACGTCGCGAAGGGGAAATACGTCCTCGCCGAGCTCCCCCGCCGCGCGGGCGCGGCGCTTCTGCCGCGCGTCAGCGTCGTCGACATGAACGAGAACGTGCAGACGGGCGGCGTGCGCGGCGCGATCTACTCGGCGCGGCTCCTCGACGCGATCCGCCTGCGGCTCGACCGCGGCGAGCAGACGATCCTCTTCCTCAACCGGCGCGGCTATTCGCGGTCGGTCGAATGCACGGCGTGCGGCCACGTCGTCGGCTGCCCCGACTGCTCGCTGCCGTACACGTACCACCGCGCGGACGACTGCTGCCGCTGCCACATCTGCGGCGGGTGGATCCCGACGCCGGCGGCCTGCCCCGCGTGCGGCGCGCGCGCGCTCACCTACAAGGGCGTCGGCACCCAGCGCGCGGAGGCGGCGCTGAAGAAATGCTTTCCGGCGGCGCGGATCCTGCGCATGGACGCGGATTCGACGTCGCGCCGCCATTCGCACGACGACATCCTCGGCGCGTTCCGCCGCCACGAGGCGGACATCCTCCTCGGCACGCAGATGATCGCGAAGGGGCTCGACTTCCCGAACGTCACGCTCGTCGGCGTCCTCAACGCGGACAGCTCGCTCAACCAGCCCGACTTCCGCGCCGCCGAGCGCACGTACCAGCTGATCGCGCAGGTGGCGGGCCGCGCGGGGCGCGCCGAGCTGCCGGGCGAGGTGTTCATCCAGACGTACGATCCGCAGTCCGAGACGATCCGCGCGGCGGCCCGCGGCGGTTTTGCCGCGTTCGCGGACGGGGAGCTGAAGGTGCGCGCGTCGCTCGGCTATCCGCCGTACCGGCACCTCGCGGTGATCGGCCTCCGATCGAAGGACTTGCGGCGCGTGGGTGACTGGGCGAAGATGTACGCCGCGTCGCTGCGGAAGGTGGCGGGGCTGGAGGTGTCGGAGGCGATGCCGAGCGTCATCGAGAAGGCGGAAGGCGAGTACCGCTGGCAGATCGTGGTGCTGTCGAAGTCGGCGGCGCAGATCGTGAAGGCGTGGCGGTGGCTCGTCGCGGTGCGTCCGCCGCCGAAGGAGATCCGCGCGGGGCTTGATGTCGATGCGTACGATTTGATATAATGTCCCTCAACCGAAATGGGGGTGATCCGGTTTCGACGGGATGTGTTGAGGTCGGGTTGCGCGTCGTGGATCCTCGTTGGCCACGTAAAAAACGAGGGAAAAAAGTAATTGCGAACAACGATTACGCTCTCGCCGCCTAATTAACGGCCGCGATGTCGAAGCGCCGATGTCTGCTGAGCGCCGAGGCATAATTTAGCAGGCCACGCTGAAGGGGGCTCCGCTCGCTCGCTTCAGGGTGCCGAACCGAGCGGATGGAGGCGGTTCAGCCCGTGCATCGGCGTGCCGCTTCCGAGATCAAAGGTGCGCTACACGCGTAGAAGCTCGGGTGATGCCGTTTCGGACAGGGGTTCGACTCCCCTCACCTCCACCAGGTCTTGTCACGACTGAGGGGCTTTGGATGATTGAACCGCTGAAAGATGATTGCGCCGCGCGGTATTCCGCGTTTCGCCGCAGATGGGCGAAGCGATGGGACGGCGGACGTTCGCTTCTGCGCAAGTCGCTGCTCCGGCAGTTGAGGCAACGGCCCGACTGCGCGGAGCTGTGGGCCGCTGAAGACGAGCGCCGGATCGCGGCGGCGTGCGGCCGCGCGTTCAAGGAGAACCTGGGTCTGCCGCACGCGCGTCTCGTGCAGGATGACGCGCTGGCGCTGCTGGCGGCGATCGACGCGGAGGGCGTCCCGGGCGTTTTGCCGGACCTTGAGCGGGAGTTTCGCTTCATCTTCGAGCCCGATGTCTGGGACAAGGTGAAGACGTTCGGGGAACTTGTCCGCTACGTGCACGCGCATCAGGGGTCGGCGACGCTGGCCGAGATCCACAGCCGACAACGGATCGGATGGGGGTGCGCGGCCGTTCTCGGACTGATCCTCGTCGGCGCGATCGGTCTGTCGATTTCGGAAATCGTCCGCGCGGTCGCGGCGGCGCGCAATCTTGAGCTGGGTGCCCGCGAGGCCCTTGGCCTGATCGTGAGCGCGCTGGCGCTGATTTTTTTGGCGTTGATGGCGGCTGCGCTCGTCATCAACTGGTACGCGGCACGCAAGGAACTGCGCGCCGAGCGGGAACACCTGTCGAATCCTCCCGCCGCGCATCGCCCGGCCGCCGAGTAGCCGGTGTCTTCGGTTCCGTGCTGCAAAGGACGACTTGCCGAAGAGGAGTGGGGCGCGTGCCTTCACGGGTGGCGGCGGACTCCACTCGCTGCGCTCCTTCCGCCCGCCGCACCTTCCGCCCGCCGCTCCTTCCGTCTGTCGCCCTGGGAACGCCGCTCCTTCCGCCCGCCATTCCTTCCGTCTGTCGCCCTGGGAACGCCCCTCCTTCCGCCCGCCGCCCTGGGAACGCCGTTCCTTCCGTCCGCCGCTCCTTCCGTCGCTCGTCTTTTGCGAAAGAGGACGGGCGGAGGAAGCGCAGCGCGAGTCCCCCGCCGCTCTCTTTTTTGTCACTTGGAAGAGGACGGGCGGAGGGAGCTCTGCGCGAGTCCCCCGCCGTTCGCTTTTTTGTCACTTGGAAGAGGACGGGCGGAGGGAGCGTAGCGAGCGGAGTCCGGCCGTCAGAGGGAGTCCGGCCGTCAGAGGCGGATGTAGCGCGCGAGCTTTTCCGCCAGGATCGTCTCAAGCCGGTCGAAGTCGCGGAACGACAGCGAGATGAGCTTCTTCCCGGCGCGCTGGTAGAGGAAGAGCTTTTTCTTCATGTTCGCGACGTAGTCCGGCGTGTCCATTCCCCAGTACTCGATGTAAAGGTCGAATTCCGGCAGATAGAAGTCGGGCCGGATGCGGACATCGCCCGCCATCCGGTAGCGTTCGTCGTAGACGTAGGCGATGCGCCGTTGCGAAAGGAAGTCGGCGATGCGCCGTTCGCCCTGCGACTGGACGGCCGTTCCGTCTTCGGTGCGCTTTTTCTTCGCCTCGTCGACAACGAGCTCGAAGTTCTTCGATTCGAGAATCCGCTCGTCGAGGCAGTGCCGGCAGTAGGGCTTGCCGAAGAGCTCCATCCCCTGCATGAAATCCTCTTCGCCGATGATCCGGCGGCAGCGGGTGCACCAGTGGTGCGTGCGGGCGTAGGCCTGGCGGTTCGCTTTTTGCGCCGCCGCGACGGCCTCGGCCGCCGCCGTCCGCACGTAGTCGCGCAACGTCGGATTGCGCGCGAGATCCCGGAGCCGGTCGAGATGCGCGAGGGCGGCACTCGGATATTTCACCAGCGCCTTGAGCGCGTATTGGCGGACCTGGGGACGGTCGTCGGTTTCGGCGGCGCGCGCGAGCGCTTCGGCGACGAGGAATTCGTTGGGGCGGCGCGGGGCGAGTTTCCCGAGCGCGGAGGCTGCGAGGCGGCGGACTTCCGGGTAGGGGGACCGGAGAAGGGTGCGCAGTTCGGCTTCGGCGCCTACATCAAGCGTGTTGCCGATTTCAAGCGCACGTGCCTTCAGCCGCTGCTGCTCCGCGACAGTTGGATCGTGAGAAGCCATCGCCTCGTCCTCCATGTCGGTTGGTGGTGTTCGAATCGTTCGGCTGATAGTATACCATAATGTCTTGGCGGACTCCACTCGCTGCGCTCCTTCCGCCCGCCGCTCCTTCCGCCTGTCGCCCTGGAAACGCCGCTCCTTCCGCCTGTCGCTCCTCGGCGGGAGGATGCCGCGCAGGGCCGCCCGGGCGGGGCGGTTGCCTTTTGACGCCGAATATGGTAATCTAACGGCCGGTCTGCTCGCTCAGGGGGAGCGAACGGCCGTGGACTCGCTTGGGGGAATCGCCAATGAAATCGCTCAGGGAACTTTATCGCATCGGCCTCGGGCCGTCATCCAGCCACACGATGGGGCCGGCGCGCGCGGCGGAGCTCTATCGCGCGCGGCACCCGTCGGCCGCGCATTTCCGCGTCACGCTCTACGGCTCGCTCGCGGCGACCGGGCGCGGGCACTTCACCGACCGCGCGGTCGCGGGCGTGCTGGGCGAGGACCGCACCGAGATCGTCTGGTGCGCGGGCGAGAGCCTGCCCGACCATCCCAACGGTCTGAAGTTCGAGGCGGACGGCGGCGACGCCTGGCTCGTCTATTCGGTCGGCGGCGGCGCGCTGAAGGAGCCGGGCGGCAAGGAGATGGAGACGGAAATCTACCCCTACGCGAACATGGCGGAGATCCTCGCCGCGTGCGACCGCTCGGGCCTGCCGATGTGGCAGCTCGTCGAGGACGCCGAGGGTGCGGCGATCGCGGACTACTTCGACCAGGTCCTGAAGGCGATGTGGACGGCCATCGACGCGGGGCTCAAGCACGACGGCGTGCTGCCGGGCGGCCTGCGGCTCCAGCGGCGCGCGCGCTCGATCTACCAGAAGGCGCGCTTCCTCCAGCCCGAGTTCCGGCGCACGGGGTTCGTCGCGGCCTACGCGACGGCGGTGAGCGAGGAGAATGCGTCGCTCGGCACCGTCGTGACGGCGCCGACGTGCGGCAGCGCGGGCGTGCTGCCGGGCGTGCTGCGGTATCTCGCCGAGACGCTCGGCTGCGACCGCCGCGAACTCGTCCACGCGCTCGAGACGGCGGGCCTCGTCGGCAACGTCATCAAGCAGAACGGCTCCATCTCCGGTGCGGAGGTCGGCTGCCAGGGCGAGGTCGGCGTCGCGTGCGCGATGGCGGCGGCTGCGGCGGCCTACCTCTACGGCGGCACCGCGCCGCAGTGCGAGACGGCGGCGGAGATCGGCCTGGAGCACTTCCTCGGCCTGACGTGCGATCCCGTCAAGGGGCTCGTGCAGATCCCGTGCATCGAACGCAACGCCATCGCGGCGAACCGCGCGCTCGTCGCGGCGGAGATGGCGATCCTGTCGGACGGCCGCCACCGCGTGTCGTTCGACGAGGTGGTCGCGACGATGCTCCGCACCGGCCACGATCTGCCGTCGCTCTACCGCGAGACGGCGGGCGGCGGCCTCGCCGTGACGGTGAAGGAGCCGTAGCCGCGCATCGCCGCCAGTTTTCAGCGCGCCGCAGATTTGCTATAATATGCGGCACTGAACGAAAGGCAGTTTGCGATGACGATTACGGGCGGACCCATCTTCTGGATTTTGCTGGCGCTGGCGGTGTCGGCGCTCTTCGTGTTCTTCGAGCGGCTCTTCGAGCTGCGCCGCGCCCAGATTGACTGGCAGGACTTCATCAAGGGCGTCGTGAACGTCCTCGACGCGGGCAACGAGCAGGAGGCGCTGTCGATCTGCGACGACACGTCGGTGCCCGTCGCCAACGTCGTCGCGACCGCGATCCGCCACCGCCACGGGCCGCTGCGCACCCTGCGCGAGGCCGTGGACGCGCAGGGCCGCGCCGAGATCGGCCGCCTCGACCGCCGCCTCGCCGCGCTCGGCATCATCGGCCAGATCGCGCCGCTCCTCGGACTCCTGGGCACGGTCATCGGTTTCATCAAGACGGTCCTCCTGCTGAACAGCGAGGAGATCGTCTCGCGCGCGGCGCTCCTGGACGCGACGATGGAGGCGCTCGTCGCGGCGGCGATCGGCCTCGCCATCGCGATTCCCGTCGCGGTCATGTACGGCAGTCTCAAGATACGCATGGACCGCCTCGTCACCGAACTGGAGGCGGCGGCGGCGACGATGGTCGGCTACCTCGCCACCGGCACGAAGGAGCCGGCGAAGTGAAGTGGGGCTGGAGCGAGGCGCACGCGGCGAACGAGCTGAGGGGCGCCGGACAGATCGCGTGGCTCCGGCCGCTCGTGGCGGCGGTGCCGTGGGTCACGGTCGGCCTCCTGACGCTGATGCTGTCGATGGTCAGCGGCGTCTACACGCGCGCGCAGGGGCTGGCGGTGAGCCTGCCCGACACGGGGATCGGCGAGGGCCTGCCGACCCAGCTCGTCGCGCTCGTCATCCCGTCCGCGCGCGAAACGCTCGTCTTCTTCGACGACACCCGCTACGTGCTCGACGACCCCGCGTCGCTCGCCGCGTTCGGCGAGCAGCTGGCGGAGCGCGCGCGCAAGGCGAAGGAGGATTCGCTTCTCGTGCTGGCGGACGGCCGCGTCGCGTCCGGCCGGCTGATGGCGGTGGCGGCGGAGGCGAAGCGGCGCGGCATCGCCCGGCTCCTCTTCGCCGAGCGGCGGGAAAGGCAGGGCGCGAAGTGACCGGCGGCCGGCTCAAGCCCAAGCGCCCTCTGCGCAACGAGGTCTATTCGCTCGCCGGCGTGCTGGCGCTGCCGCTCGCGCTCCTGTTCGTTTTCCCCTACTGCGGCATCGGCTACCGGTCGGTCGCGGACCGTCCCGCGCCCGTGCCGGGCTGCGCGTTCGTGACGCTGACCGAGGAGGAGGAGCGCACGGCGGTCGAGGCGACGCGCTCGTCGTGGCGGATGCGCAACGAGGGCGTGCGCGACCTCGTGACCGATCTCGGCGTCGAGGCGATTCCCGAGACGGTGCCGGGCGCGGTGATGGACATCGGCGGGCGCAGCCGCCTGCCGCCGGCGGGCTCGGTCGAAAGCGGCCTGAAGCCGCTGCCGCGGACGCTCGCCGCACCGAAGGCGGCGCGGCTCGTGCAGCCGAAACCGGCGGCGGACGCGGATGCGACGCTCGCCTTCCCGCGCCGGGAGCTGTTGAAAATCGATTGAAAGGCAACACAACCATGACGCAAAAACAGGTACTCAAGGCATTCACGGACACGGGCGCGCTCCTCGAGGGGCATTTCGAGCTCAGGTCCAAACTCCATTCCAACCGCTACTTCCAGTGCGCGAACGTGCTGCGCTATCCGCGCGTCGCCGAGAAGCTCTGCCGCGCCGTCACGCGCACGGCGGTGAAGAGCGGCAAGCTCGGCAAGCGGATTGACGGCGTGATCTCGCCGGCCGTGGGCGGCATCCTCGTCGGCCACGAGGTCGCGCGCGAGCTGAACGTCAAGTGCATCTTCGCCGAGAAGGTGCCCGGTGCGGGCGTGGACGCGACCGGCAAGCCGAACACGGTGCTCGCGCTGCGCCGCTTCGCGATCAAGAAGGGCGAGCGCTATGTCGTCGCCGAGGACGTGGTGACGAAGGGCGGGCGCGTGCAGGAGACGATCGATCTCGTCAAGGCGGCGGGCGGCACCGTGGCGGGCGTGATCCTGCTCGTTGACCGCAGCGCCGGCAAGGTCAGGTTCGGCCGCATCCCGATGTTCTCGCTCATGCAGATGACGCCCGAGACGTGGGAGCCGAAGGACTGCCCGATGTGCAAGGCCGGCTCGAAGCCCGTCCATCCGGGATCGTGAGAGTTGAGAATGGAGAGTTGAGAGTGGAGAGTGGAAGGGTGAAAAGAGGGAAGAAGGGGGAGTGGAGAATTGAAAGTTGAGAGTGGAGAGTTGAAGATGGACGAGAGCAGGAGTTTTGATTCCGTCGAGGACTGTCTTGCGGCGCTCCGGCGCGGCGAGATCGTACTCGTCACCGACGACGCCGACCGCGAGAACGAGGGCGACTGCATCTGCGCCGCCGAGTTCGCGACGACCGAGAACGTCAACTTCATGGCGAAGTGGGCGCGCGGCCTCATCTGCATGCCGATGTCGCGCGCGTGGTGCCGGAAGCTCGATCTGCCGCAGATGGTCGCGCAGAACACCGACAACCACCAGACCGCGTTCACGGTCTCCATCGACGCCGTGACGACGACGACGGGCATTTCCGCCGAGGAGCGCGCGCGGACGGCGCGCACGTGCGTGCAGGACGGCGTCGCGCCGTCGGACTTCCGGCGGCCCGGCCACATGTTCCCGCTCGAAGCGCGCGAAGGCGGCGTCCTGCGGCGCGCGGGGCATACGGAGGCGACGGTCGATCTCTGCCGTCTCGCGGGTCTGAAGGAAGTGGGGCTCTGCTGCGAGGTGATGAAGGACGACGGCACGATGGCGCGGCTCGCGGACGTGACGGCGTTCGCCCGGACGCACGGCCTCCGGATGATGACGATCGCCGATCTGATCGCCTACCGCCGCAAGGTGGACCGGCTCGTCGAGAAGGTCGAGGAGGTCGATCTGCCGACGGATCACGGCCACTTCCGCCTCAGCATGTACAAGAGCCGCGTGATGGGGCTCGAGCATCTCGCGCTCGTCAAGGGCGACGTCGCCGACGGCGCACCCGTCCTCGTGCGCGTCCATTCCGAATGCTTCACGGGCGACGTGCTCGGCTCCGAGCGCTGCGACTGCGGGCCGCAGCTCCACGCCGCGATGGAGATGGTCGAGCGCGAAGGGCGCGGGGTCGTCGTCTACATGCGCCAGGAAGGGCGCGGCATCGGGCTCGCGAACAAGCTGCACGCCTACAAGAAGCAGGAGGAGGGCATGGACACGGTCGAGGCGAACGTCGCGCTCGGCTTCGCGCCCGACCTGCGCGACTACGGCGAAGGCGCGCAGATCCTGACGGACCTCGGCATCCGGCAGCTGCGGCTCATGACCAACAACCCGTGCAAGATCGCGGGGCTGGAGGGCTACGGGCTGGAGATCGTCGAACGCGTGCCGATCGTCATTCCCGCGAACGCGCACGACCGGCGCTATCTCGACACGAAGAAAACGAAGATGGGGCACATGATATGAAGATTGCAGTGATTGGCGATGGCGGCTGGGGCACGGCGAACGCGCTGCTGCTCGCGGGCTACGGACACGACGTGACCGTGTGGGGCGCGTTCCCCGACTACATCGAGGAGCAGCGGCGCACGCGCCGCAACGACCGCTTCCTCAAGGGCGTGCCGCTGCCCGACGCGCTGAAGCTGACCGCCGACCGCGAAGAGGCCGTGGCGGGTGCGGAGGTCGTCGTGCTCGCGCCGCCGTCGAAGTATTTCGCGTCGGTCGTCGGCTCGTTCAAGGGCCTCATCACGCCCGACCGGCTCGTCGTCTCGATCACGAAGGGCCTCTGCGAAAAGACGAACCGCCGCATGACCGACCTCGGCGCGGAAATCCTGGGGACGGGCCCGCTCGTCGCGCTCGCGGGGCCGACGCACGCCGAGGAGGTCGCGCGCGGCGTGCCGACGGCGATCGTGGCGGCGTGCACGGATCCGGAGAAGGCGCGGCGCGTGCAGGCGATCTGGTCGGGCCCGCTCTTCCGCGTCTACACGTCGGACGACCCCGTCGGCGTCGAGATCGGCGGCGCGGTCAAGAACGTGCTGGCGCTCGCCGTCGGCTGCTCGGACGGCATGGGCTTCGGCGACAACACGCGCGCGGCGCTCATCACGCGCGGGCTCGTCGAGATGAAGCGCTTCGTCCTCGCCTACGGCGGCCGGCCCGAGACGCTCTCGGGCCTCGCCGGCATCGGCGACCTCATCGTCACGTGCACGTCGCGCCACTCGCGCAACCATTCCGTCGGCGAGCGCATCGGGAAGGGCGAGACGGTCGACGCCATCCTCGGCTCCATGCAGATGGTCGCCGAAGGCGTGTGGAACTCCAAGGTCGTCCACGAGATCGCCGCGCGGCTCGGCGTGGACATGCCGATCTGCGAGCTCGTCTACAAGGTCTGCTACGAAGGCTTCGCCGCGAAGGACGCCGTCGCCGCGATGATGAACCGCGAACTGAAGAGCGAATGACATGCGCGCGTCCGTCGATGTCGCTGCGGCGCTGAAGCCCGTCTTCGCCTGCTTCTCGTTCGGGCTCGGCGCGTGCATCGCCTCGTTCCTGAACGTCGTCATCTGGCGCGTGCCGCGCGGCGAGTCGATCGTCTCGCCGCCGTCGCACTGCCCGAAGTGCGGCGCGCCGATCCGCTGGTGGCAGAACATCCCGATCCTTTCGTGGCTCGCGCTCGGCGGGAAGTGCGCGAACTGCCGCGCGGCGATTTCGCCGCGCTACATCCTGATCGAGCTGCTGGGCGGCGTCCTCTTCCTCGCGACGTTCCTGCACATGCTGAAGTTCGGACTGCCGCTTCACTTTCTTGTTGTCTATTGGATTTGGATCGCGCTCATGATCGTTGGTTCGTTCATAGACTTCGACCACCAGCTGCTGCCCGACTTCGTGACGGTGGGCGGCATGATTCTCGGCCTTGTCTGGGCCGTCGCCAAGGCCGTCTGGATCCTTCTTGCGTTTGGCCGTGTCGGGGCGGCTCTCCGGCCGTTCGTCTTTTCGCTGGCCGGGCTCGCGTTCGGCTTCGGGCTCCTGTGGCTGATCCGCTTTCTCGGCACCAAGGCGTTCAAGCGCGAGGCGATGGGGATGGGCGACGTGTTCCTCATGGGCGCGGTCGGCGCGCTCTTCGGGCCGGTGGCCGTCCTCTTTACGCTCATGACGTCCGCCGTCGCCGGTTCAATCGTCGGCATCGGGATGATTCTTCTTTCCAAGGCGAAGCTGGGGAAGTTCGTCGCCATTCCCTTCGGCCCCTATATCTGCCTCGGCTGTCTCGCGTGGATGTTCTGCGGCCCGGAAGCGGTCGCCTGGTATTTGAAACTTCTGGGAGTGAACTGACATGGATCTCGCGCACGGACTTGAATTCGGCATGCTCTTCGCGTTCGGCTTTTCGTGGCCGTTCGCCATCGCCAAGACGCTCAAGGCAAAACGCGTGGACGGCAAGTCGCCGCTCTTCATGATGATCGTCATCGCCGGCTACCTGCTGGGCGTCGCCGCGCGGCTCCTCGACGCCGACGCGGGCAACGACTGGCTCGTGTGGGTCTACCTCGCCGACATCGCGCTCGTCTCCACCGACCTCGCGCTCTACTTCCGCTACGCGCGCCGTTGACGGTGTGCGCGCGGTCCAACCTTTACGGCGCGCTAGTCGCGGCGCTGGCGGTCGAGGTAGTCCTTCGTCACGCGCCAGACAACCGGCGAGAGCAGCACGAGCGCGACGAGGTTGGGGAACGCCATCAGCCCGTTGAACGTGTCGGCGAGGCCCCACACGACGGAGACCGTCAGGTACGGCCCGACGAAGACGACCGCGACGTAGGCGAGGCGGTAGACCTTCACGATCCATTTGCGACGCGTGCCCACGAGATACTCCAGGCACTTCTCCGAGTAGTAGTCCCAGCCGAGAATCGTCGTGAACGCGAAGAAGGTGAGCGCCGTCATCAGGAAGAAGCTCGCGACCGGGCCGGAGTTCGGGCCGAGGAAGGAGAGGCCGCGGCGGAACGCCTCGATGGTGATGTCCACGCCCTTGAGGCCGAGCGACGGCTCCCACGCGCCGGTGACGACGATTGCGAGGCCCGTCATCGTGCAGATGATGATCGTGTCGATGAAGGTGCCCGTCATGCAGACGAGGCCCTGGCGCGCGGGCTCGTTCGTCTTGGCCGCCGCCGCCGCGATGGGCGCGGAGCCGAGGCCGGCCTCGTTCGAGAAGATGCCGCGCGCGATGCCTTTCTGCATCGCGATGAAGATCGTGCCGACCATGCCGCCGGTGAAGGCCGACGGGTTGAAGGCCGAGCGCACGATCAGCTCGAGCGCGGCGGTCAGCTTCGAGACGTTGCCGAGCAGCAGGAACGCGATGATGACGACGTAGAAGATCGCCATGAACGGCACGATGACCGTCGAGACGGCCGCGATGCGCTTGAGGCCGCCGATCACGACGAGCCCGACGCAGACCGTGACGAGCAGGCCCGCGATGACGACCGGCAGCGAATACGTCGTGCCGAAGAGCTGCACGCCCGTCGCCATGTTCGCCGGATCGAAGCCCGGGTCGAAGAAGCGCTGGACGGCCGACGTGATGCCGTGGATCTGCGTGATCGTGCCGATGCCCATGATGCCCGCGAGCGTGCCGAACACGGCGAAGAGCACCGCGAGCCACTTCCAGCTCTTCAGGCCGAAGCGCCCCTTGAGGCCGCGCTCGATGTAGTAGAAGGGGCCGCCCAGCACGGTGCCGTCGGGCTGCACCTCGCGGTACTTCACCGCCAGCAGGCCCTCGGCGTATTTCGTCGCCATGCCGAAGAACGCGGCGACCTCCATCCAGAAGAGCGCGCCGGGACCGCCCGTGCCGATGGCCGTGGCGACGCCGACGATGTTGCCCGTGCCGATCGTCGCCGACAGCGCCGTGCACAGCGCGCCGAACTGCGACACCTCGCCGTGGCCCTCCTCCGTCGCGAACATGCAGCGGAAGGCGTTCTTGAGGTTCAGAAGGTGCGTCAGGCGCAGAATGCACGTCATGAGCAGCCCCGTGACGAGGATGGAGGCGATCAGCGGCACGCCCCAGACATAGCCGTCGATCTTGTCGACGAATGCGGTGAACGAAGCGAGCCAGTCGCTCGTGGCCTCGACCGTGGAGGCGATCTGGGGGGCGGTCTGGGTCGCCTCGGGAGCGGTGGCCACCGTCTGGAGCGCAGTTTGCGCGACTTGAGAAACGAGATTTGTCATGATTGTCTAATGATATCAAAAAACGCCGCGCAGTTCAACCCGCAAATGGTGCGCGGGCAGTCCGAAAGTGTGCCGACGGGTGGACGGAAGGCCACGAAGATGATATAATTTCCGCCGTGAACAACGCGACCGCTTTCATTCTTGCGCTGGCCGTTGGCGCGTCGGCCCCGTCTCCCGGCGGGGGGATCGCGGATTTCGCCCCGCTTTCGCGCAAAGAGGCCGCGGAAGAGCGAGCCGTCTGCGTGACGGGCGTGGTGACCTGCGTCGCCTACTGGCAGACGAACAGCTGCGTGATCGCGTCGGTCGACGATCCCAACGGATTTTCGATCTACGTCACCGGCGAGCATCCGGTCGAGGAGCATACGCCCGTGCCGGGCGGCTCCCTGTCGGTCGGCGACATCCTGGAGGTGAAGGGCGTGACGGTCCCGCTCTTCTTCGCGCCCGGCGTGTATGCGCGCAGCTATGTCCGGCTCGGCCGCATGGATCTGCCGTCCGCGCCGCGCCGCACCCTCGCCGACTTCGCGCAGGGGCAGCTCGACAATCGCCGCGTGCGGCTGGGCGGCGTGGTGACGGAGATCCGTCCCGGCGGGGCGGATCAGGCGATGATGAGCCTCGCCACGCCCGAAGGGACGCTCGACGTGCGCGTCCGGGCGCCGTTTGCCGATCTGGCCGGGCTGCCGGACGCCGAAGTGGACGTCGAGGGCGTCGCGATGAGCGTCTACAACCACCGCGCCGAATATCTCGGCATGCGGCTGGAGCTCGCCGGTCCGGACGGAATCTTCGTCGCGAAGCCCGCTCCGGCCGATCCCTTCACGGCCCGGCAGGTACCGCTCGATTCGATTCTGTCCTGGACGCCGCACGGGCACGACGGGCACCGCCGGCTGGTCAGCGGCACGGTCACGGCGGCGCGCGCGGACGGCACCTTCTATCTCCAGTCCGGTCGGCGCGCGGTCCGCGCGACGGTCCGCCTGGGCGAACGGCCGCCTCCGGCGGGAACGGCCGTGGACGCCGTGGGCTTCCCCGAAATGGTGCGCGGCGTCGGGCAGCTCGTCGGCGTCGTCTGGCGGGCGTCGGCGCGTGCGCCGGAACGGATCGAGCCGACCGTGCTGACGTCGGTCAACGTCACGAATCTGGCGTACAAGGCCGACATCACGTTCGACGACTACGACTGCCAGCTCGTCTCGCTCGCGGGCCGCCTGTACCGGATCGAAAGGAAGAGCGGCGCGTTTGACATGTTTCTTGAGATCGCGGACATAAGCGTCGGAGTTTCAGTGTCCGGCGAGGTCCCCGGATGGCTGGCGGACGAGCTGGAGTTCCGTCCCCGCGTGTCGGTCGTCGGCATCGCCCGGCTGGACACGTCCGGCGATTCGCCCGCCCGGCGGCTGGTGAACGGCCGCCGGCCGGGCCTTTCGTCCGTGTCGGTCGAGGCGCTGGGCCCGGACGCGCTGCGTCTTGTTCCGGACGCGCAATGGCGCGAAAGGCACCACGTCCGCTACGTCCAGCGTGCGTTTGGCTTCCTGGCAGTGATTCTGCTGCTGCTGATCGGCGTGGGCGCTTGGGCGCTGTGGAGGGCGAGGGCGCGCGAGCGCGACTCGCGGCTTCTCGCGGACGAGCGCAAGCGCATGGCGGGCGATCTGCACGACACGATCGAGCAGCATCTCGCCGGCGCGCGGATCCTGCTGTCTACCGCCGCCGACAAGCTGGGCACGGACGGGCCGGCCGCGGCGCGCGCGGTCCAGATGGCGGGCGAGGTGCTGGCCGAGGCGAAGCGGCAGATTCGCGACGTCATCCTGAACCTCCGCAGCGACCGCCTCCTGAAGGAGTCGACCGAGGCGCTCGTCGCGCAGATCGCGGGCGAGCTCAACGCGCGCGGAATCGTGAAGGTCCGCGTGCGCCTGCGCGGGATTCCGCCGACGCTGTCGGCGGGCGAGAAGGCCGACCTCGTGGCCATCGTGCAGCAGGCTGTCACAAACGCGGTCAACCACGGTAGGGCGAAGAACGTCGCGATCGTGAGCGATCCGGCGGAACGGACGGGGACTTTGGCAGCCCCGGATCCCTCCGGCGGAAAGGCCGGATTCGTGCTGCGGATCCTCAACGACGGCGCGCCGTTCGACGCGGGGAAGGCGCTGGGCCCCGAGTCGGGGCATTTCGGCCTCGCGAACATGCGCGAGCGCGCGAAGCGCAGCGGGATGTCGATCGACTGGTGCCGGGAGGGGAAGTGGATGTGCGTGAAAGTCGTTCGCGGGTAGACTCCCTTCGCGGACCGAAGTCTGAAGTCCGTAGTCGGTAGTCTCGAAAAAAGGTCGAAAACATGATCAGAGTTGCGGTTATAGACGACCATGCGGTCGTGAGGATGGGGCTCAAGTACGCCATATCGCTCGAGAGCGACATGGAGTTCGTGGGCGAGCTGACTGACGGCGAGGGCGCGGCGGCGTTTCTCGTCACGGAGAAGCCGGATGTCGTCCTTCTCGACGTCCGCATGCCGAAGGTGGACGGCCTCGCCGCGCTCGCGTCGATGCTCGCCGTCAAGCCGTCCGTGAAAGTCATCATGCTGACGACGAGCGAGGCCGACGACGACATCTACCGGGCGATCAAGCTCGGCGCGAAGGGCTATGTCGTCAAGGATCGCGACTCCGACAGCATACTCACGGCGATCCGCCAGGTGGCGTCCGGCGGTAAGTGCTTCCCCGACGAGGTGATGAAGCTCTTTCACGAGCGGGCGATGACGCCCGACCTCACGGCGCGCGAGCGCGAGGTGCTGGAGGTGATGGCGAAGGGGCTTTCGAACCAGGAGATCGGCGAGGTGCTGTCGATTTCGCCGGAATCCGTGAAGATTCATCTGAAGCACATCTTCGAGAAGCTCGGCGTCACCAAGCGCGTCGAATGCGCGCTTGTCGCGCAGCGCCGCGGCTTCCTCAAGGAGACGTGAGGAAATAACCCGTTCGGGTTATGCGACGAAGGGACGGATTTTGTAAAATATGCATGTCAACAAACCCTTATAAGGAGTTGTATATGCAAAAACTGATCTGTTCTGCGTTCGCTGTCGCGCTCGTCGCCCATGTGGCATCTGCGGCCGACTATGAAGTGGCCTGGCGTGCAACTGACGGCACATCGATTGCCACGCCCGCCAACTGGGCGCATTACTTGGATAACGACTTGAAGAAAGAGCCGGTCGTCACGGGCTTTCCCGACACGTTGGAGGCACCGGCGGGCGACAACCTTATTCCGGTCATCAAGGACAACGGCAAGGCGACTCTTTCGTCCGGCGAGGAATATTCTGGCTCATGGCTTCTCATAAATGAATATTGGGGCGATACGACGTTTACGGTCGACGGCGGCACGCTGAAACTCGCGAAGCAGCTTATGATCGGGCGCTACGGCGGGTACGGCACTTTTGAAATGAAAAGCGGCGCTGCCGAAGTCGGCGCATTGCATGTTGCGCACTGGGATTCTTCGCATGATGTTGTCGCGCGTTTCACTGGCGGTGATTTTCTCGCGAAGGGCTACGACTGGACTGGTGCAATCACTGTCGGGCTGCAGCATAACAATACCCGCGGCAAGATGATCATCGACGGCGGCCACGTTGCGACAACAGTGAATCCAGATGTTCTCAATAATGAAGGCAAACTTGCGGGCAACGGCAACGTCACGGTGGCAAACGCCCAGATGTGGGCCGGCGAAACGGGCGTTGACGACGGCTTCCCCGAAGAGAGCTACTGGGCGCTCAGCAATACGCTTGACGTCATATCGGGATCTCTTTCGATCACAGGCAAGCTCAATATCGCCGCTGTCAATCGCAGTGTCGGTATCGTGACGCTCTCCGGAGGCAAGATCGACATTACCGATGCCGTGCAGATGTCCTACTCATCCAATGCGCTTTCGCGGCTTGTAATCTCGGGCGGTGAGTTCAACATGGCGGAGGATGAAATCGTCATGTTCGCCGAAGACTGGCATGGTGCGGATGTCGATAGGTCGCATGTCACGACCTCCGTTGCCGAGATCGTACTGGACGGCGGCGTCCTCAAGACGAAGCGCATTCGCCGCCATCCCAACACGACCAGCAAGGCGCGCATCACGTTCAACGGCGGCACGCTCCAGCCTATAGACAATCGTACCGACTTCCTCGACGTGACGAATTTCGACCGCGTGACGGTCGCGGAGGGCGGCATCGTGATCGACACCGCCGGGCATGACGTGACGATCTCCGGCGACTTTACTGGCGTGGGCGGCCTCACGAAGAAGGGCGCGGGCACGCTGAAAGTCGCGAACGGGCGCAAATGGAGTGGCGCGACGACGGTTCTTGAAGGTACGCTCGACCTCAATAACGCGGGCGACCCGATTGACGACAGCCTCGTCATTTCGGCGGACGGCGCCATCGTTAACGCGGTCGTCGCGCCGGAGAGCGTCGAGTTCCGCGGTGACGGCACGCTGCCGCTCATGAGCTATGGCGTGACATACGCAGGCTACTCCGCCGGTTCAATCAAGATCGCGGGCGGCTCGGTCAAGATACCCAACCGCTTCAACGCGCTCCTCCACGACGCCGTCGCGCACTACGACCCGTCGAACGTCGATTCGCTCACGACCGACGCCGACGGAAAGGTGACGAAAGTCGCCAATCTCGCGAAGCTCGGCTCGGCGATGGATGCCGCTTCGTACGATGAAAGCAACACCGGCTTCGTCTCCGACGAATGGAAGATGAACGGACTCACGGCACTCGTGTTCACGAACAACTACGGCTACGTCTCCGCCGGGACGGTGAACCTCGCCGAAAACCAGGGACGCACGGTCGTCTCGGTCGGCTACAGAAGCAAAGAGCTTGGCGCGCTGAACCAGATAGATGCAAGCTGGGTTGAAAATCTCGTGGAGCTCTATACCGTGGCGTTCCATTCCGGCATAAACTGGGACGGCACCGGCAAGTTCGCAATCCAGATGTTGCAGGCCTACGACTACGTGCGTTGCACCGCCTCTTGCAAAACGAACGGCGTCGCCGCGACCGGGTGGGACCCCTACAATGTTGTGTTGTCGCAAGGTCTCAGCCACGACATAATCGACGTAGTTGACTTTGAAGGCGACGGCACCGGCCTTTACTGCCATGGTCTTTCAAGGCGCAAGGACGGCACCGGCGATTGGGCGACGGCGGAGGCTTCGACCCTTGCGGGCGAATTCGACTCCTTCATCCTTGACGGCGGAACGGTCCATGTCAACATCGGCTTCCGTCGCGCCAACCTCGCGCCTAGCGCAGGCGTTCTGGGCGAGACGCTCGCATATTCGCGCAGGCTCGAAAACGCCGAATTGGCCGCCATCCGTTCCTACCTCCAGAACAAGTGGGTCGATGCGAGCGTCGAGACGGCGGTGGTTGGCGGAACGAGCATCGGAACTCTTGCACTTGAGGACAATGCATCGACCGACTTCGACGGCGCGCCGGTCGTGATTGAAAACCTGGTCGGCGGCGGCGCGATCACGGGCGGTACGGGCTACACGATCACCGGCTCGATCACAATCGAGGTCGGCGAAGACGGCGACATTGTCCCGTTTGCGTTCGACGGGCCGGTGACGATCGGCGAGGGCGTCGTGCTGAAGATCGTCGGCGCGGTGAACCTGCCGAAGGAAAAGGTCGAGTTCCTGTCCGTCTCCAACGGCGCGATTTCAGGAAAGATTGCGTCCGTTGCCGCAGATAACGGGAAGGCGGCAACGGCATCTAAATCGAGCGGAACGTCCTACTGCGTAAACAAGGGCAAGATCGGACTTTCCGTAGTGATCCGGTGATCTGGGGCATGTCTTCAATATTGCAGTTGGGGTTTGGCCTGTCCATGGCTGGAAATGGCAATGGACAGGCCAAAATTATCGAGTGCCGCTTTTGCATCGACCGGCCAGCGCAGCTGCGACATGGTCGCAGATTCAATAAATCGTCCACATAGCCCGTTCGGCAGGATGCGCGGCATTGTGATTATAATCAGGTGAAAGAGATGAATTGCAAAATAATTATCATGACGGTTGCCGCGGGTTTTGCCGCCGCCGCGTTTGGGATCGACAATCCCGGGATAACATCGCAAGATGCTGGGGAGCGCGGCTTTCCGCTTATATCGGGCGCGCGGCCCGTGCCTGCGATTGTTATAGCCAAAACGGAGGATA
>Ga0256405_10004091_pt1 | contig 28168 bp, 27 predicted proteins | sample RumenRJG_02DNA_FD_189096 | JGI IMG/M metagenome (GOLD analysis project Ga0256405, IMG submission 189096) | Bovine rumen microbial communities from Lethbridge, Alberta, Canada - RJG_02 | ecosystem: Host-associated > Mammals > Digestive system > Stomach > Rumen | place: Canada: Alberta... | reverse complement strand
AATGTCTCAATGGTTGCTGATATGACATGCTCCTTGCTCAATTCACTTGTTTTACGGCTTACCAGATAGGAGACACGCTCTCTTGCGACTTTAAGGTTTCCTCTCTTCAAATCATCCTCAACCTCACATGCTGAACTGAGCAGAAGTTTCACTGAAAAACAGCTTGATAAGAGCAGCAATGCAACAAGCTTGAATACATATTCCGTCATATCATTGATTATAAACATTCTAAATATTAGAAGAGGAACAAGGATTATCAATGATCCAAATGCAATGACGCATATGGTTAGAAACAGTCCTGCAGTCCTGCTGTTGTATTTTATCAACCTGTCTTTAAAAAAGCTGATTATTCCGCCTACCAAGACCACAGGGTGAATCCGGGCCGGAAATTCACCTATTAAAAGGTCAAAGGCAAGTGAAAAGATCATTATTGTTAAAAGCATATAGATTGCATTTGCATATAGTTCAATTATCATTAGAATTACTTTATATGATAAATATTATATATTTTATGAAAAAAGGAAAATTAATAATGACAGTTTAGAAAAATGAATACAAAATTTTAAAAAATGAATCATTTAAACATATTGAAAATATGTATTAATAATAAAAAAAGTTTTATTAATTAATAAAAATAAATATAAGTCTGTTTATAAATTACTAGGAATAATAACATGATAGATGAAAAACAAATTCAAGACTGGCTGGTAGAAGAAGGGATATTCAGACAAAAGATACCAGATGACAATTCAAATTTTCATTTTTTAATAAATTATCCAAACAACAATGCATTGGATGTTATCTGTCCAAAGGGTAAGGATGATCAAATAATAATCGGCTGTGCCACAGAAGTGTCACAACAGGAACAGGCTTTAATCCACAACACAAAAAAAGCCGTAAACCAGGAGTTTATCTGGAATATCAGATTTGCACTAAACAGTTTCATGCTTGACTTTGAACTTGAACATCCAAATGATGAATTGAAGCGTTTCATCATAACAGACTTCATATTTGAAGATGGATTGACAAAAGACCGATTGATTTCAACCATTAAAAAAATATTCAAAGGCAAATTGCATTGCATTTGGCTTTTAGGTAAAACATACGGCCATGTAAATCCTAATTCAGAAGCCCCTGCTTCACGCGACAGCATGTTTGTATAATAATTTATTTTTATTTATTTTTTATTTTATAATTATTAAAAAACTATTTTTATTAAATTTATTTTTTATTTTTAATTAGCTATTTTGAATCAATATATGATTAATAATTGATTTCAATAATTAGTTGCTATTATGATGAAAATTTTTTTTATTGATTTTAGAGAGTGAGAGGTGCGTTTCAAGTGAAACGTAAACGAGGGTCCTGAAAAATTTAAGAGGTATATTTCATCTGTAAAAAAATTGAAATAAACCTCTCTTTGACTTTTGAAATTTTTTAAAAAATAAAGATTTTTACGACTTGTTTTTTGATTTTAACTCATAAACACAATTTTTAATTTTTAGCTATTGAATTTTTACACTTGAAACATATCTCTTCATTTTGGCTTCCTGCATGATAATGCTTTCACTTGAAATAAACCTCTCTCACTATATTGAAATTGATAGAAATTCCCATCATTTCCATATGTTTTTTTAAAATTTTAAAAGATTTAAAAATCTTTAATTTTCTTAATTTTTCAAAATATCTAATAATTTTATAATTTAATATGAATATTTTAATTCAATATCATTTTTAGCATGATTTTTTAAAATAATTTCAATTTGTAAAAATTCCATTAATTAATAACAAGAAAAAAAATATATTTCAAATGTATTTTTTAATTTAAAAAATTTTAATTGCTTTTTTACACTTGAAACAGTACTCTAAATTTTCCAATTTTCACGATTTTTTTTAAAAAAATCAGCTATTTAAAAAATCTAAAACTTTAAATATGAAATCTTATAAATCATATTAATACAGTTGAAGTTGTACTTTTTCAAATGAAACTATTTTTAATATAATTTGTTTAAATTAAGAAAAAACTTCAAATTGAGCTTTAATTATTTATTTAAATATTCATTATTTTATTATAAAGAAGGGATTATGTGGAAAATATTTTTGATAATTTAGAAGGTAGAAAAACAATATTCAAAGACAAGAAGTCTTTGGATCACAGGTTCTTGCCGGAACACCTGCCTCACAGGAGTGAGCAGATAACTTCCATTGCAAAATACTGGGTGGAAGCATTGAACAACATCACTCCGTCCAATATTACAATTTATGGAAAAACAGGAACAGGTAAAACCGCAGCAGCAAAATTTGCAAAGGAGCAGCTGCTGGAAGCATCTGAAGACAAGAATGTTTTCATCAGAGTGGAATATATCAGATGCACTGATTTTACAACAGAGTATCAGGTCATAGCACACTTATGTCAAAAGCTGGGCCGTGATGTTCCAAACAGAGGATGGACAAAGGCGGAAATCATAAAAGCCTTTGATGACATATTCAAAAGAACAGTCTTCGGCAAGAAATTGATTTTGATAGTAATTCTCGATGAAGTGGACATATTGCTTTCCAAGGATGGAGATGGTATTTTATACACTCTTTCAAGAACACCTAATGTATCCATTCTCTCCATCAGCAATTACCTGGACTTCAAACAGTTCATCAAATCCAGAGTATCTTCATCACTTTCGGATAAGGAGATAGTATTCCCTCCATATGATGCTGAACAATTGGCCGACATCCTCAACGAGCGTTCCAAACTGTCATTCAAAGAAGGAGTTCTTGAAGACAGCGTCATTCCTCTATGTGCTGCAATGGCCGCAAAGGAGGAAGGTGATGCGAGATATGCTTTAGATTTACTTCAAACAGCTGGTGAGATTGCTGATGACAAGGAATCAGACATGATTTACGGATCATATGTCAAGGAAGCTAAAAACATAATTGAATATAACAAGGTCAATGAAGTAATCATGACACTTCCAACCCAACAGCAAAGGCTTCTTGCATCTATTTTAAAGCTTACCGAGGACAAGGAGGAAATCACTTCAGGAAAGCTGTATGAAGTTTATTCCGAAATTTCAAAAGGAGATGCTGTGACTTACAGAAGGATATTTGACTTTATCAACGAGCTTGAGCTGCTTGGAATCATCTCTACAAACACTGTTTCCCGCGGTCGTGCAAAGGGAAGAACAAATATCATCACACTTCAGTGTGATACAGAACTTCTGGAAGAGAATTTAGCTCATATTTTATATTAAATTCTCTACCTTTTTTTTTAAAAAAAATAGTTGTATTAAAAGCTAAAAATCTAAAAATTTAAAAAATAAGAATTACAACTATTTATTCAAATTGTTGCTTAAAAGAGAATAATAGCTGTTTATTCGAATTGCTATAAAAAGAGAATAACAGCTAATTCAAATTAATATAAAGAGAGAATAACAGCTAATTCAAATTAATATAAAGAGAGAATAACAGCTAATTCAAATTAATATAAAAAAAAGAAAGCTATTAATTATATAATTATACAATTTTCACATGGTTCGTTGAGGCCCATTTTTGCATTTTAGTATAAAACGAAACGCCTAATTTTTTTAATCATGCACTTAGAAAATGATAAATAACCAATAATATTTTTTACGCTTATAATTGGATTTTCATAAGTTTTATAATCTGAAGAATACTCCAACACTCTTGAAACTCTTTAAGGATTTCAAATTTTAGTGATAATAATATTTAATATAATTTAAAGATAAGTAATCTATTAATTGAGTATTTTTTCTAATTTTTCAATGAAATATTTAAATGAATTATTCCTTTTGGTTGCCAAATCAAAATCATATGATTTAGAAATTTCTTTCATTAAATCAATACGAGAATCAAAACGACTATTGTCCAACATGTCATTAAACATTTCCTTTGTTATACCTTCAGTATCATCAGGTACGTTAAATTCAGCAAATATCTCCAAATCAGTATTCATACCTGCTAAAAACCAGCTTTCAATCTCATCTTTGACAATGAAAATAACATCCTTATTTAAATGATTAAAATCATCTATTAAATCCTCTTTTTTCAAAGTAATACAGTCATCCGAAGAATCATAATCCCCCAATAGAATATACTTATGATTTTTTGCATCTAATTTTTGAATTGTTTTATCAACATCAACTTTTCTTTCTTCAGCATATTTAATTGTTAAAATCATCGAAGGTTTAATTTTTGAAATATATGGGCGGATAACATTATCGATGAATCTTTGATCATCATTTCCTTCAAGCAATATTCTCAAACTACTCATCTTCCCACTCCAGATAATTGTCTATGAATATTTTATCAATACCCAATTCTTCAATGAATGGAACAACAGTCTCATTATTTATTGGTTTGGAAATTTTTGAAAATCCTTCCCTGTCCTTTGAAATAAACAGAACATCATTCAAATTCATATATTTTAAAATCTCTGGACTATGAGTAGTTACAAAAATTTGTTTATTATTTGAAGCTTCACCAATCATATCTACAACTTTAGAAAGTAGGGAAGGGTGAATATTCCTTTCAGGTTCTTCTATAAATAAATATCTGGAATCATTAAAATATAATGATACTATTAATGAAATAACATTACTGGTTCCATCAGAAATGAAAAATGAAGGAATTTCAATCATATTATTCACTTCAGTAATTGAATACATCATTTGGTTATCATTTAATTGATTTATTCGAATATCCTCAATGTATGGAAGTAAATCATTAACTAAATTCAGGAATTTACGCTTATTATCCTCATCTTTAAATATTTTATTTAAAATGGCTGCTAAATTCTCACCATATTTCGCTAAATTATTGTCTCCATTAATTTCACTAACTCCTTTGGAAAATTGCGGATTGAAATTATAACATTCAATATCTTTAAAAGTGAATTCTAATGGAATAGGAAATGAAGATAATGGAGAGTTAATTAATGGGATTTTTCTCAGTTTAAAATTATTTTTCACTACATCCAACATTGCTTCGGGAATAAGATTAGTTATTGTGAAATATTCCTCTTCTTTTTTTAATTCAGCTGTAAATTCCCCATGAATATTGTTTATATAAAGAGTATTTTGAGAAATAATTTCAAAATCCCCTTCACTAAATTTGTATACATCAAAATTATACACTAATTTTTCAGATAGGATTTCATAATCCAATTCTTTGAAATTAACACATATTTCATAGAAGAAATCTTTAAACTGTAGAGTGATGCTTTCATTTTCATTTAATTCTTTTTGAAGGTCTGACAAACCTAAACCAATACCTCCAAATTCTTTATCGTCAAATGAAATTTTCAAACATGTTGGATTGTCATCTGAGTTTAAATTAAGATTTTTTAAGTATGGTCCACCATGTTTTCTATATGCTTTATCAAAATCCTGTGATAAGTCTTTTAAAAAATCAAAAATTTCAACAAAATTGGATTTACCTGCAGCACAAGATCCTATTAACAGATTAGATTTATTAAATTCTACAGATACATCTTTAAAAGTTTTAAAATTTTTAACTTCAATATTTGACAATCTCATGAAAATCACAACAACTTTTTTTGTAAATTTAAAATAATTTATGATTATGAATGTATATAAACATAATCATTATATAAAGAATTCGTTGAAAAATCTTTTTTAAATGCCCATTAGACAGCCTAGCTAAAAAATAACTGATTGTATGGCGTGAAACTAAATTTTTCAAAGGATTGTTAATTAAAATTTCTCAATGCCCATCAGATTTACAACCAAAATAGGTTAACCCTGTTGATATTATCTATAGTGTAAACTGTGTTGACAACTTTTATATCAGACATATAGAAGACAAATCCAAAGCATACCAATAAATTTAACATCAATATCAAAAGATTAATTATGAATATCAAAAATAAATCATACATGAAAAAAGATTTCAAAGGCCCGGTAAGTATCAGATAATTCAGATGCTACTATTAAAATAGCTATTTTTTTGCTTGTTTTTAATCATTCATATCTATGAGTAATCAAATTCCTCAAGATAGCCATTCTGACAGGAATAGCATTAGCTGCCTGTTCGAAATACTTGTTGTATTCTGTATTGTCAACATCATAGTCTATCTCATCAACCCTAGGCAGAGGGTGCATAACAATCAGTTCCCTGCCATGAAGAAGATCCTTGTTAATCAGATATGCTCCTTTTATTTTTTCATACTCTTCAATGTCCGGGAAACGCTCTTTTTGAATTCTGGTTACATATAATACATCCACATGATCGATGACTTCCTTTAAATCATCGGTTTCAGTATATTTGATATTGTTATTTTCAAGGTCGTGCAATGTTTCTTTAGGCATTCTAAGTTCCTTTGGAGATATGAATGTCATTTTAACATCATACATACCCAGCGCATATGCAAGAGAGTGTACAGTACGGCCGTATTTCAAATCCCCGATAAGCGCTATGTTCAATCCATCGATTTTTCCGAAATGCTTCCTTATTGTGTACAAGTCGAGCAGTGTCTGTGTTGGATGCTGGCCTGCACCATCTCCTGCGTTAATTACAGGAATATCCACGATGTCTGTTATGAAACGGGAGACCCCTTCCAGATCATGTCTTATTACAAGGGCGTCGCAGTATGCTTCAAACATTTTAGCAGTATCCGCTATGCTTTCACCTTTTGCAACGGATGAGCTTGTGGCAGGTCCAAGACTTATGCATTCTCCTCCAAGTCTCTTCATAGAGGTTTCAAAGGATAGTCTTGTTCTTGTAGACGGTTCAAAAAAGAGCAATCCGAGTATTTTGCCTTCAAGTTCAAGAGATTTCTCGCGAGAATTTGCAATATCTTCGAGTTTGCTTGCTTCATCTAAAATAAACTCGATATCATCTTTTGTGAAGTCTTTTAATGATATTACATTATTAAGTTTGAAAATAATTACACTCCCTTAAAATTTCTTTCTATCTTTTTATTTATTCATATTGTTTAATAAATTTAATTAAAATTTTTAAAGCAAGCTTTTTTTTTAAAAAAGAATTTTTCATATAATGAAATATTTTTTTATATTGAGCCAATATCTTCCCTTATTTTATTAAATTTATTGTTTTTTGAAATTTAGTTTAAGTGGTTTTTTTTAAGTGGATTTTTCTTTATTTTTTTTTAAGCGCCTATTTCTTTATTTTATTATTTATTTCATTTGTAAAATGTTCAATGCGTTCCATTTTTATTTCAGGAATCCTGTCCTTGTTTTTCCATTTTTTAATGATCCTTTTTGTCTTCTGGCGAGTTATGTAACTGCCTTCATTAGGATTCAGTTCTCCTCCAAATGTATCTGCAATGAATGCCGCTTCCACAATATCCTCTCCAAAGGAATTCATCAGATATTTTTCACCCTTGGTTTCACTCAAGCAGGATAAGTAAAGGCCGTAATTGATTCCTTTCAATGTCTTTGAGTTTCGTGATACATAGGATTTGATTGAGGACTGTATCCTGCCGCTGTGAATGGATCCTCCGATAATGATGAAATCGTACTTTAAAAGGCAGGCGTCCTTTGCTTTGGATATAGGTATTGTTATGACTTCGCCTTTGAGTTTGGAAGCTATTATTTTAGCTATTTTACGGCTTGTTCCTGTAGTAGTTCCATATATTATCGCGGTTTTCATGTTTTCACATATTAAATAGCAGATGCTTTTTTAAAAATATTAGTAGTTTTTAGAATATCAAGTTGTTTTTTAAAATCACTTAACACTTTAGTAAAAAAAGAATCAATCTTCCCTTATCAACTTATTAGACAATGTTCCAATGCCTTCTATTTTTATATCAACAGTTCCATCTGCAGTTATTGGCCCAACTCCTGGAGGAGTTCCAGTAGCTATCACATCACCTGCTTTTAATGTCATGACATTTGACATGTAGCTTAGAAGCTCGAATGGTGAGAAGATCATGTTTGATATATTTGAATCCTGTCTTGTTTCACCATTTACAAATGATTGGATTTTCTTATCCTCTGGAATAAATTCATTTTCGATAACCGGCCCTATCGGACAGAAGGTATCATAGCTTTTTGATCTTGTCCACTGGTCATCGTATTCCTGAAGGTCTCTTGCTGTTATATCATTCACGATTGTATAGCCGAATATGTAATCTGCGGCTTCATCAACTGAAACTCTCCTGCAATCCTTTCCAATCACAACGCCAAGCTCCGCTTCGTAATCAACCTGTTTTGATTCAGGAGGATTGACAATGTTTTCATCAGGGCCGATGACAGCTGACGGCGGCTTTATGAATATGATTGGATGGTCTGGAAGAGCCATTTCCAGCTCATCTGCATGGTCTTTGTAATTAAGGCCGACACAGACTACTTTTGATGGATCGACAGGCTTTGTTATTTCAATATCATCTACTGGGTGAGATTTGACAGTATCCTCATCGATTTTATGATTGTCTGCATTGAAATAGTCCAGGATGTCTCCTTGAAGTTCAATAACCTTCTCTTCATTTAGATATCCCGTTTTTATTTCATCATTGTGTTTAAATCTTAAAAATTTCATGTTTTGGCCTTTTTTAGATTATATAAAAATTCATATTTTTAAAGAGAATATAATCAAATAATCCTCTCTATTGGAACTATTAAAATATCTCGAGCTCCAGCATTCTTCAGCTTGTTTACAAGCTCGAATACCTCCTCTTCATCAACCACAGCCTGAACGGCAACAGTCGCTTCGGATGAAAGCACTTCAGATACTGTAGGTCCGCTCATCGCTGGCATTACCTTTTGAACATCGCAGAGTTTCTCCTTTGCAACATTCATCATCACCAGCTTCTTCCTGTCAGCTTCAAGAACCCCTTCGATGCTTGTGTTTACAGCTTCAACGAGATTTGTCTTGGTTTTCAATGAATCCTTGTTTGAAATAAGCTTGATTGAGCTTTCAAGTATCACGTCAATCACTTTCAAATGATTCATATTCAATGTGGTTCCTGTGCTGGTCAAATCGGTTATGGCATCAGCTATTCCAATGAATGGAGCTATTTCTGTTGAACCTGTCAATTTGACTATTTTTATATCCAGGCCATTCTCTTTGAGGTATTTTCTTGTCAGATTTGGAAATTCAGTAGCTATTGTCATTCCATCCTTCAAATCCTCTTTGGAATTTATTTTTGAATCCTCTGGAGATGCAAGCACGAGTTTGGTATGGCCGAATTCCAAGTCTGAAAGTATTTCAACTTCCGCATCGGCTTCCCGAATCAGGTCAAGGCCTGAAATTCCCATATCGCATACTCCTTCTTCAACGAATTCCGGAATGTCTGCTGCACGGGCAAACATCACATCTATGTTCTTGTTGTAAGTGGAAGCGAACAGTTTTCTATTGGTAGCATTTTTAAGTCCAAGTCCGGCTTTTTCCAATATATTCACAGCCGGATCACTGATTCTGCCTTTTGAAGGTACGGCAATTGTAAGTTTCATGTTATCACGTTATAAATGTTAAATTTTAATTTTTAAAAGATGATTATACTATTTTATTATATTTGATTTAATATAAAACATTTGTTTAATATGATTTTAAAATTCTTTAAATAAATCGACAATTTATCAATGATTATTTTTCACAAGAATATCTGCTTAAAACACTCCATTTATCCCAATAATTGATTAAATTTTTAGGTATGACTAAATTAGATTTTATAATTCTTATTTTTATTATTAACAAGTATTTTTTATTATTTTTAATAAATAAAAGAGTATTACTATTATACATTATAAATGATGATAAATATTACTTAATAATTTATTTAATTGATTTTAATCGATTTTCATAGAAAAGTTTAAATATTAATTATTTATTAAATAATAATACTTATAGATAAGCTTTATTCGACGATTCAATCTTTGATTAAAAACATTGATTGATTAGAATCGTTTTGAATATTTATTTTAATAAAACCTTTAATTTTAGTATTTTCTATAAGATAATTTAATGGAGAATTGATAATCATGGCAAGAATACCTATTGCTCCTGTTGGAAGAATCATAAAGGAATCCGGTGCTGAGAGAGTAAGTGAAGATGCTAAGGTGGCTTTGGAAGCATACTTGGAAGAAAAGGCTGAAGAAGTATCCAGAGAATCTATCAAATTGGCAGCTCTTGCAAAACGCAAAACCGTAAAAGCTGAAGATATTGAACTTGCTATTAAAAACTTATAATTTATATTTAAATTATTTCCATTGTTTTAAATTAGAAATTAAATAATTTCTTTTTAAAACTTCTTTTTACTTGTAATTATTATTACCCTATTTTAAATATCTGATTTTCACACTTTTTTTAAAATTAAAAATTTTCACTATTTTTTTACACAATATTTAAATTAATTCAATTAAAATATAATATTGTAATGCTTATAAATCAAAAACTATTTAATACTTGATTGATTGGTGATTAAATGCAGGAAGACATATTAATTAAAAACGCAAAAATTTTAAATCCTTTGGGAAATGGCCAATGCGAAGAGAAAAAAGCTTCAGTTTTAATCAGCGAAGGCAAGATAGCTGAAATTTCAGAAGATATTGAAAATGCTGATGCAGAAAAAATCATTGACGCACAAGACAAGATTCTGATGCCTGGACTTGTAAACACTCACACTCATATTTCAATGTCCCTCTTCAGGGGACTGGCTGACGATCTGGCTCTCGATAGCTGGCTGAATGACCACATATGGCCGATGGAGGCTCACCTTACAAAGGAATACACATATATTGGAGCTCTTCTCGGTGCGATTGAAATGATTAAATCAGGAACCACCACTTTTTCCGACATGTACTTCTACATGGATGGAGTAGCTCAAGCTGTGGAGGAATCCGGTATCAGATCAGTTCTTTCATATGGAATGATTGATTTTGGAGATGCCGAGAAGCGTGAAAACGAGTTCAAGGAAAACATTTCCCTGATTAAGAATTTCAACAACACCGCTGATGGCAGAATAACCACAATGTTCGGTCCACACTCAGTCTACACAGCATCAGTTGACCTCCTTGAGAGAGTCAGAAAGGAAGCAGATAAATACAATGTTGGAATCCATATTCATATGAACGAAACCCAGAAGGAAATTAATGACTGCATGGAAGAACATGATAATAAAAGACCCTTCGAGCTATTAGATAGCATCGACTTCTTAGGCGATGATGTTGTTGCCGCTCACGGTGTATGGTTAGGGGAAAATGAGATAAAATTGATAAAAGAGAATGATGTCAAGATTTCACACAACCCATGCAGTAACATGAAGCTGGCTTCAGGTGCTGCTCCAACAGGTAAATTATTATCTGAAGGAATATGTGTCGGACTTGGTACCGACGGTGCCTCTTCCAACAACAACCTCGATATGTTTGATGAGATGAAATTTGCAGCCCTTCTTGCGAAGGTTTCCAGTTTGAATCCTGAGCTTTTAAGCGCAAACGAGGTAATAAACATGGCAACATTCAACGGTGCAAAGGCTTTGGGAATCAATGCAGGATCCATTGAAGTTGGAAAGGCAGCTGATTTGATATTAGTTGATGCGAAAGCTCCAAATATGACTCCTCAAAGCGGAATACTTGCATCCAACCTTGTCTATGCAGCTAATGGTTCAAATGTGGATACTACAATTGTAAATGGTCAGGTACTGATGGAAAACAGAGAGCTCACCCTTTTAGATGAGGAAGAAGTTCTTGAGAAGGCCGTTCAAGCAATTGGTGAAATGAAAGAGCTCAGAGCCCAGGATGTTGAATAGTTTTTGTTTTAAATAGCTTTTTAGCTATTATTTTTTCTATTTCTTTTAATTATTTTTAGCTATTATTTTTTTATTTTTTTGCTTTTTTTATTATTTAGATTATATAACTATTTTAAGAGTTGAATCTATAATTATTCAAAAATCACTTTAATAAAAATAGTATTCATAGTATTAAAATTATTTATTTCAAATCCAGTTAAATCTTGAAATTATAGTTAGTTACCAAACTTTTGTTATAAATGTTTCTAGCCATGAATCATATATTTTATTTTCTTTAAGACATTCATAGAATGTTTTTTCGGTTAATTCCTTCAAATATTGCTCTGAATATAGATATTTATTCCTAATTATATGTTTCATCTTTCTCCAAAGTTGTTCAATCGGATTTAAGTGTGGAGAATAATGTGGGAGGTATATTAAAGTTATATTAAGGATTTCAGCTATTTTTTTAATGAATGCGGACTTGTGAACGCTGTAATTATCTAAAATTAAACAGATTCTTTTTTCACATTTAATTTTTCTTTCAATATTTTCTTTATTTAGAAAATTTAATGTTAATTTTCTTCTTATTTCTCTTTTTCTTTTTATATTATTTGTAGATTCACGATTACAGTGTTTTCCAATGATTCTAGCTAGAACAAATGTGTCTGAACCATATTTTTTTATGGCATTTTCAACTTTTTTTATGAAGCTTTTAGTGTCTTCTGCATTTTCTATTAAAATTTCTTCTATTTCTTCATTGGTTAATTGTATGTGCTTTAAAACATTTTCTAATGATTTTTTAGTATTTTTTTCTTTTAAGTTTTCTTTTCTTAGCTCTATTAATGCAATTGCGATTTCTGGAGCTGTTGATGAATTTGTAATTGTGATGCTTGAGTTACCATTTATTGTTAGAGATCCTATGGCATTTGCTTTAAATTTATAAGGATTTGCTTCGTTTTTATGCTTTGTTCCCCTTTTATAAAGTGATTTGGAGTTATAAGGCTCATTTAAAAATGAAGATTCATCAAAAAACACCAGAATATCGTTTTCATTCACATCAAATTCTTCTAAGTTTTTTTTAATTGTTCTGCGGCATTTTCAGGGGATTTTTTAAAAATCGGATATGCTTTGCTGTAGTTATATCCTAATTTTCTTGTTATGATGCCTATTTGCTTTAAACTGTAATCTACATCAAATTTTTCTTTTACAAGTAATTGTACATCTTTCATTGACAAATTAGGAGTATTTTCTATGATTTTATCCAATTTTACCAATTCTTCATATGATAATTTGGATGGCCTGCCTCCTCCAAAAGATGGTTTTAAACCTTCTAATCCCTCATTTTCGCATTTTTTTGCCCATCTGTGCACAGTTTGGTATGATAAATTTAACAGATCTGAAGCATCTTTGATCGTATTGCCGTCCATGATGAATTTAATGGCGATTAAACGTTGATAATACCTGTATGGGCCTACATAGCGACTCATTTCTTCATTCAATTCTTCTTTAGTAATTTTTTCTTCCAAATTAATTTTTGATTTTCCTGACATAATATAATATTTGTCAGTCATCTATAATAAAAGTTTGGTAAACTACTATAATAATGTTTTTTAAGGTCAGATTTTTGATTGCATAGTATTATAAATATGTGGTCAGATTTTAAAGCTATGTAAAAAAAGGATGGAAAAATAAGTTTTATTGTAAAGGATTGTTAAAATACATGGAGATTACTTTTATTCTAAAAAAATAAACACCAAATTATACCAGTTATTATATTAATAATAACATTTCTTTTAATTCTGGAAGTTCTTCGGTTATAGTATGCCATAACACTTCAAATTCAATATGTTCATATTGGTGAGCAGCAAAGTTTCTCATGCCTTTGATTTTTCTCCATGGAATGTTGTCATGGCTTTCCTTAAATTCATCAGACAATCTAGAAACATATTCTCCAATTTGAAGAATGCACATGCTTGTAGATAACTGAAAAGATTTGGATGATTTGAATAGTAAATAATCCCTTTCATATTCATCTAATAAACTCTCAGCAATGTCGCAGTATTCAATAATCTTTTGAATATATAGGGCATCATTGTTTTTCATAAATTAGAACTCCATCTTTTTTAATTATTGCTAAAAAGGATTTATCTTCAATTCCTGTTGATACAACATCAACATGGCAGTGAAAAATATCTTCCAGGTCTTGAACAAATCCAATGTAATCCAATAATCCTTTTATATCTCCACGATCGATGAAAAAATCTAAATCACTATCCTCGCTTGCTTCACCACGAGCATAAGATCCGAATAGGCTCATGCTATCAACGCCATACTCCTGGGCAATTGGAATAGCTTTTTGTTTAATTTCTTCAATAGTATAAATCATGAAAATCACCTATAGTAATAATTATTATTATATTCATCTATAATAAATCCTTTGAATATTCTAAAAATATTGTTCACACAAATAGATTATTCTAACTACTAATGCATTAGTTGTTCGTTTCAATCCATCATTATATTTTTTTAAAGCAAGAATGATTTCTAAAAATATTATTAATAATTTCTAATAGTTGTCATAGTAAACATTATATATTTTGAGATTCAAAATTTATTTTATAATGATAAAACTATTTATTTAATAATAAATGCTTAGATTTAGCTATTTACTTATTAATATTATATTTTTATTTAAGAGATGGAGATAATTTTTGAGAGAGATGAACATGACTAGAATAGCATTTGGAATGATGAGACTGCCTCTTTTTAATGAGGAAGATCAAAAAAGCATTGATTTTGAACATGTGGATAGGATGGTCGAGCTCTGTATGGAAAAGGGAGTGAACTTCTTTGACAGCGCCTACCCATACCACTTCGGTGAAAGTGAAAAAGCCATAAAAAGAGCTGTTGTGGAAAGATATCCACGAGATTCATACATAGTATCAGATAAATTCCCTACAATGATCATTCAGGAAGAATCACAACTGCAGCCGATTTTTGACGAGCAATTGGAGAGAACAGGACTTGACTACTTCGACTACTATATGGTTCACAATGTAAGCGAGTTCTCACAGCATGGATGGAAGGATATTGACTCATTTTCATTCTGCAAAAGGATGAAGGATGAAGGCAAGATTAAAAAACTGGGACTCTCTTCACATGCACAGCCTAAGGAGCTGGATGAGATTTTAAATGACCACCCTGAGATGGAGTTCATACTGCTTCAGCTCAACTATCTTGACTGGGAGAATGAAAGCATACAATCCAAAGGCGTATACGAAGTCGCACGCAAGCACAATCTTCCTATTTTTGTAATGGAGCCTTTAAAAGGAGGTATTCTGGCAAATGTGCCTCCTGAAGCTGAAAAGCTCATGAGAGACTGCAACGGCCAGTCTCCTGTTGTATGGGCCCTTAGATATTTCATGGGTCTTGAAGGTGTTGAAGTTGTTTTAAGCGGTGCAAGCACATACGAGCAGCTGGAAGAGAATATTGGAATATTTGAAACTGCAGAGCCTTTGAACGATGAGGAGATGGAGGTAATAAAACAGGTCGTTGAAATCATCAACAACAACATAGCTGTAGACTGCACAAAATGCAATTACTGTCTTGACTACTGCCCTACCGATATAAACATTCCTAAACTGTTTGAGTTTTACAACAGCGACAATATCATTGGAGTTGAGGACTGGACACCTGTTGGAAATGCATACATAAACTATGCAAGGACAGGTCATCCTATTGCATCAGACTGCATTGAATGCGAGGCTTGTGTGAATGAATGTCCACAGCACCTGCCTATTCCTGACCTGCTTCAGGATGTTGCAAAACACTTTGAAACTCCAAACAACGGATTTTAAATTTAATGCTTTTTTTTAAGAGGAAACAATTTTTGTTTCCATTTATTTTTCATTTACATTTTTTAACTATTTTTCTCGAATTTTTAAAATTTTAAAATTTTTCACATCTTGTTTTCTGCACTTTGGCACTCGATTTTCGCATCTTGGTAAAAGTCATGATTAGCCATTTATATGTATTTTAACCAAGTAATATTATCTGACAAGTAAAATTCAAAAAATAATTGGTGATTATCATGAGCGAATATATTTATGAAAAAGCAGAAAAAAGAGCAAATGAGAAAATTGATTTTTTCAAGCATTTATACAGTTATCTGGTGGTAAACTTCATTCTTTTTGCACTCAATTTCCTGACATCTCCAAATGACTGGTGGTTCATGTGGGTATCATTTTTCTGGGGCATAGGTCTCTTTTCCCATTTTGTAAGAGTCTTCATAATTGATGATAAACTTTTAAAGAGCTACCGCGAAAGAATGGTTGAAAAAGAGGTGGAAAACATTAGAAAAAATTATTAGATTCTTTTCATATAGTTTTAATCAAGTTAATAATCTTATGTTTAGTTTGATTTGTTTTTTAATTATGACAAGGTTGTTTTTATGAAGGTTCAGTTGTTTGTATCAAAGGATCTAGAAGAATCCCATGCTGAAATTTACACGGATATATTGACAGACAATATTCAAAAGGCCATGGTTCTTCTTGAAGACGAAGATATGGAAGGAAATATAGATGGTAAGAACTCTATTTTAGCTGTAAAAAAAGGCAAGGATATTGTTATTTTGGAATTTGATGATATTTACATGTTCAGAGTAGAAGACAAGCAATTAAAGGTTTTCACTGAAAAAAGCGAATATCTGCTTAAAAAACCTTTATATCAAATCGAAGATGATCTGGATTCAAATTTTGTCCGCATCTCCAAGTCAACTATTGTAAATATGAGAAAAATAGAGCGTGTCGCCCCAAGCTTGAAGGGAATGATGTTTATCAGCTTGAAAAACGGCTTGAAGGACAATATTTCAAGAAAATATCTGCCGGATTTTAAAAATGCTTTGGGGTTATAGGAAATTTGCTTGAATGTTTAGAAAATTTATTGAGATATTTTGTTGTTTAATTAGTAAGAAATTGATATAATTTTATTGGTTTTGTTTAAAAAGGTGGTTTTATGGATTTAAAAGATATTATTGAAAGTCTGGCTTTAGGAGCTTTTGTAGGCTGCTTTATACTATGCCTGGTTGAAATCATGATTTCATTGATTGCAGGGCCGGAGAACATTAGCTTTTCAGGTACTGATATTATCAATGGAGTATTAGGGTCAATTGTAGCAGGATTTGGATTTTCCCTGCCTTCATTTATTTATGAAAGAGAAGATATTCCCCTTCCTATTCAAGTCTTGTTCCAGATGGGAATTGGAATGGCTGTACTCTTTGCAATAGCTATCTATCTTGGATGGATGACTATAACCATGGGAATCGGCCCTATCTTAGAATGGGTTGTCATAGCATTTATTTTTGGTGCGATATTCTGGATAGGATTTTACTTGTACTATTCCTATGAGGCAAAAGAGATAAATAAAAAACTGAAAGATTTTTCAGATTAAATATTTAAAAAAAGTTAAAATTTAATTATAGCTTTTGTTTAAATTATAAAAAAAGAAAAAACAGCTATTTAAAATAGCTATTTAAAAATTTTATTGTTCTTCGTCTATGTCATCTAAAAACTTGGCATAGACTTCTTCTTTTAAGTCTTTTTCTTCACTATCACTATCATAGTCGATGTATACATCATCCTGGCTATAATATTCATCCAGAGCTTCAGGATCGTATTCAGCCTCATTATGTATTGGAATGATCCAGTCGTCGGAGTCGTCTATGTAGACATATTCGCCATCGTCATAGTCTGTTTCATATTCAGGATAGTATTCATCTTCATAGTAATGGTCATCAGCTCTTGAGGTGGCATTTTCAAGACTCATGGCACGGTTTCTAAATCTTTGCGCCTTGTCATCTTCGTAAAGTTCCTCACGGCCGTATGCTTCAGGATAGGCATCATCTTCGTAAAGTTCTTTACGGCGGTGTGCCTCTTCGTTGTATCGCTCTTTATAAGCGTATTTTTCAGGTTTGTTTATCACATCTTCGATAATGCGACCGTCACGGATTTTAATAGTCCTGTTTGCCATTGCAGCTACTTCCGGATCGTGGGTTACGATAATCAAGGTCACATTATTGTTTTCCTGAATGTTTCTTAGAAGATCAAGGATTCTAGCTCCTGTTTTAGTGTCAAGGGAACCTGTAGGCTCATCTGCTAGAATAATGGATGGATTGTTCACCAAGGCTCTTGCAATAGCTATTCTTTGTCTTTGACCGCCTGAAAGCTTGTTAGGCTTCTGCTTCATTCTATCTCCAAGGCCGACGGCTTCAAGAAGATATTTGGCCCTTTGCTTCATTTCCTTTTCCTTCATGCCTGTACCGATAAGCGGAATCTCCACATTGTCCAAGGCATTCAGATTAGGTATCAGATTGTGCAATTGGAAGATGAAACCTACTTTAGCGCTTCTCAGTTCGCTTAGGTCCTTTTCCTTGGTTATGTCCACGCCGTCTATTATCACTGTTCCTGATGTTGGCTTGTCAAGACCTCCAAGCATGTTTAAAAGGGTGGATTTGCCTGAACCTGACGGACCTATGATTGAGACGAAATCTCCTCGTTCTATAACAAGATTAACTCCATCCAAAGCTTTGATGGATCCTTTCTCATAGCTTTTTGTCAGATTTTCTGTAAAAATCACCGGGAAATCATCATTCATTTAAATTACCCCTCTAAATGTTTTACACTTGAAACTTAAGTCTTTTGAGTCATTGTTTGTTAAAGACATAATCTCACCTACTCATACCTTAAAGCTTCTGTTGGAGCGAGCTTGCTTGCCTTGTATGCCGGATATATTCCGCCGAGAACGCCGACTATGATGGCAACTGCAAATGCTGTAATAAAGGTTTCAGGATGATATGCAAGTGAGAATGCATTGTTTGCATTGCCGATAAGCCTTATTCCTATTTCACTTATGGCTATTCCCCCTATTATTCCAACAATTGCTGACAAGGTGGTCAATACCAGGGTTTCTCCAATTATCATCATCAATATTCTTCTGCTTTTCCATCCTACAGCCCTGAGTACTCCTATTTCCTTTGTACGTTCATATACAGCCATGATCATGGTGTTGATTATTCCTATTCCTCCAATGATAATTGCCAGTGCTGAAATCGCATAAGTGACAAGGTCCAGGATGGAAGTGATCTGGCTCATCATTTGAACCTGCTCTTCTGTTGTGAATGTTAAAAGATCCTCTCCGTACTTGTCTTCGATTTCATCAGCTATTTTGGTATCGTTCACATTCTCATTGGTTTTAATCAGGATTTGAGTCAAGTGGTCCTTGCCTGTTATTTCCTGAAGTTTCTCTTTAGACACGTAAAGACTGTTGTCGCTTAAAAGGCTTCCTGTTTCAAACTCCCCAACTATCTTGAATTCATGGCCTTGAATAGTTATAGTGTCTCCAATTGTTTTGTTTCTAGTTTCTGCAAAGGATTTTCCCATAATAGCTTCTGAAGAGTTTTCCTCAAAGAGCGATCCATTCACATCCTCGATTCCGACAAGGTCCAGCTTGTCTTTGTCTATTCCATAAGCGGTTATGCTTGTCCGCTCTCCGTTCATCATTTCTTTAAGATTTATTTCTTGTATCCGCAGCAGCCCTGCCGTTTCATTCACCCCGCTTATATTCGCCAGCGTGTCCAGATAAGATGTGTTGATATCCTTGGTATTTGCTTCACTATCAATAGCTCCAGTGACTGTGATTTCTGCTCCTCCACTGTTTAAAGTGGTTTGAATTGATTCATCCAATCCGTCTGTGATAAGGCCAAGAGCTACAATGGTGGCTATTCCAATAGCTATCCCTAAAACAGACAATGCAGTTCTTGTCTTGTTTCTAAACGGATTTTTTAAAATCAGAGTTATATATCTCATTTTATCACTCGAATTTTCATAAGATTTAAAATTTTCAGGGTTATTTACTTGTTTTTCATATGAGTATTTTTTAATAGCTATGTGTTCATCATATGATTTATTTTTTAATAGTTTATCTGCTTGATTTTCAAGGTTTAATTTTCAAGGGTTTAATTAATTTTTACAAGTTCTATTAAACTTAATTTTTACAAGTTCTATTAAACTTAATTTTTACAAGTTCTATTAAACTAAATTTTTTTTTAAAAATTCAAGTTTTAATCATGATAAACAATTTTAAACAAGTTTTATATATTAATATTATTTATAATAAACCTTTGGATTAAAATTTCAAAATTCTCTAAAAGCGATGATATTTGGTTGTTTTAATAAATATTATGGAAAGAGTACTTTTATTATTAATCCAAATATATAATCAAGTGATATTATGTTTGCAGATTCCGCCCTAATAATCAAAAGCTATGAAAAATACTCTTACAAAGAACTGCTGAAGGTCCGCGACGACCTGGTTGAAGATATGAGAAATTTTGAAAATGACAGGTTTCCACCAGATTTGTGGCAATCCGATGCAAAGCCGGATGAGGCATATGAAATTACTGCGGAAATACTTATGGGCATTTTGAAATTAATGATGGAGAAGTTTTGTGAAGATGATTATCCCCCATCATATCATGGAACAGATAGTATTCCAAACAGCATTGTTATAAAAAGAGAAGATGAAGAGGGGGCATTGTTAAGTGTGGAAGAATATATGAAGCAGTTTGAACATGCTTCAGGCGATATTATAGAGCAGGAAATCAATGGATTATTGGATTCGATTCGGGATTTGGAGGACAATATTTCAAAAACAGATGATAAGGAAAATTCAAAGGAATATGACCAGTATATGCACTATCAAGCATATTTAAGCGAGCTTGAAAATTTATTTTATCAAATGAATTAATATTCTAAGGAACAAAGGTTAGAGGAAATCGAATGTCAGGAACAGAAGAGAAGATAATATTGAAAAAATTAAGAGAGATTACAAAGGACAAGGATCATTGGAGCGAATCAATTGCTTATGTTGGAGAGAAGCTTGATGAAAAGTATTCAGTTGAAGTAAGGGCGAAGGCATTATGGCTTCTTGGTGAGATGGGTCTGAATTATCCCATGCAGGTGAATCCATATCTTGAAGACATTGCCGATTATATGGATGATAATCATCCTAAATTAAGGGAGAGGTCTCTCAATGCATTGGGAAGAATAGGAAGAGCTGATAAGAATTTAATTCTCCCATATTTCGATGAATTTATGACTATGGGAAATGATGAGTCTGATGATGTTCGTCTTGCTTTTATCTGGGCTTGTGAAAACATTGCCACAAATGCTCCGGAGCTATTTTGCGAAAGTCTGGGCATATTTTATGAATTGCTGTTCGACTCTGGAGAAAGAGTTCGCATGGAAGCGCCTGAAATGTTTAGAGTCATGGGAAAAAGAAAGAGCGAATGTGTGATGCCTTATCTTGAAAAACTCGAATGGATCAGTGAAAATGATGAACACCGAGTTGTTCGCATTCACAGCGCAGGGGCTGTGAGAGTTACTAAAAGGGCATTGGAAAAATCAAATAAAAATAGTTAAAATTGTGTAATTAAAAATATAAATTTTAACAAGAATTATTTTAAAAATATAAAAAGTTTTAAGAATGAATTTTTTTTAAAAAATAGTACTGTTATCTAGTTGTACTAGATAACTTATTCAATATTGAATTTAGAGTTTAGCCCTGTTTAAGGGACTAGAAAATTATTCAATATCATATTCTCGTTTTAAGAATTTGACTCTGTTTTTGCCCATGACAATGCTCTTTTTCCAAGTGTCATCGGACTGTGGGAAGTCTTCCCTGTAGTGGGCTCCACGACTTTCACGTCTTAAAATAGCTGATTTTACAATCAAAATACATATATCAACCATATTTGTGACTTCAAGAGCGGTTATCAAGGATTCATTATACTGTTTAACATTTTTCACATCGAGGTCCTTCAATTCTTCACGCATCTTCATGAGCCTTTTAAGAGCATGCCTCAGCTTGAATTCGTTTCTAACAATTGATACATTGTCCCACATCAACTGCTGAATCTCCTTCTTCATGTCCTGAGGCTTTATAGAGCCTTCCTTTATCATGGACTTGATGCGGTTTTCCTCTTCTTCAATGTCTGGAATATTGAATTCATAGTCTGAAATGTCACATGCAAGAGCCGCTGTAAATCCAGCGCGCTTTCCAAAGACCTGTGTGTCAGCCAATGCATTTCCGCCGAGACGGTTTCCTCCATGGACTCCTCCGCATACCTCTCCACATGCAAAGAGGTTTTCAATTGTAGTACGGCCGTCTTCATCGATTCTAACTCCGCCCATGTGGTGGTGTGCTGTCGGAGCCACCTCCATAGGTTCGGTTTTAATATCTACTCCTGCATCTTCAAACTGGATAACCATGGTTTCAAGTTTTTCATCGATGTAGTCAGAATCGAGGTGGGCTACTGTCAGATATACTCCTCCATGTTCGCTTCCACGGCCTTCCTGGATTTCGTTGTATATGGCCCTGGCTACAACATCACGGCTTGCAAGCTCCATCCTATCATCATAATTGCTCATGAAGCGCTCTCCTTCGCTGTTTATGAGCCTTCCACCTTCTGCTCTCACAGCTTCGGTTACAAGCACTCCTTTTTTGGATTCGGGATGAACCATTCCAGTCGGGTGGAACTGTATTTCTTCCATGTCAAGAAGTTCAGCTCCGGCTCTGTAAGCAAGCGCGAAGCCATCTCCGTTTTTCTGGGTGGTATTTGAAGTTACCGGGAACAGCTGTCCTGCCCCTCCGGTTGCAAGTATCACAGCTTTGGATTGGAAATAAATGGTTTCGGATGTCTTGAGGTCGACGCCGATTGCTCCAATGACTTTAGGCATCAGTGCATCCCTGTCGTTCAGGATGAGGGAGGTAATCATTACCTCGTCGATGGTTTTGATTCCTCTTTTGACTATTTCCTCTTTCAGAGCGGTCATGATTTCATGCCCGGTTCTGTCTCCCTGGAAGCATGTTCTTCTATAGGTCTGTGCGCCGAATGGCCTTTGATTGAGCTCTCCGGATTCCTGTCTGTCGAACAATGCTCCATACTCTTCAAGGTCATGCAGTCTCTCTGGAGATTCCCGTGTGAGAATATTTACTAAATCAGGGTCATTCAAATAGCTTCCGCCTTTTATTGTATCCTTGTAATGAGCTTCAAAACTGTCATCAGGGTCAACCAGTTTCAACACGGCATTGTATCCTCCTTCGGCCATGCCGGTGCATCCGGACCTGAATGACAGTCCCTTTGACACTATAAGCGGCTCTTTTCCTTCATTGGATACTTCTATGGCGGCTCTGCAGCCGGATCCACCGGAACCAATAATCAAAACCTCTGATTTAATAATTCTGCTTTCCATTTCAATCACTCTAAGCTGTTATTTAATTTTCAAAGCCAAAAACATGGCTCTATGGATAAGTTTATATTTACAAGTTGTTGTCTTTTCTGTATTTTATTATGTCTTCAATTGTAACAACAGGCATGTCATGCTCTTTTGAAAACTCGATGACATCAGGCATTCTGGCCATTGTTCCATTAGGCAGTGTGACTTCACATAAGACTCCAGCAGGATTCAATCCTGCAAGTTTCATGAGATCGATTGTCGCCTCTGTATGGCCGTCCCTTTCAAGCACTCCTCCTGCTTTTGCTCTAAGAGGGAATACATGGCCTGGATGGCTTAAATCCTCAGGCTTTGCATCAGGATTTGCAGCTGCTTTTACAGTGGTTACCCTGTCGGCGGCTGATACGCCAGTGGTTACTCCTTCTGCCGCTTCGATTGATATTGTAAATCCGGTTCCATATGCGCTTGTATTGTTTTCGACCATCATTGGAAGCTCCAATTCATCGCACTTTTCCGGAGTAAGGCAGAGGCAGACGATTCCGCTTCCTTCTCTAATTAAAAGGGCCATCTGTTTTTCAGTCAGGTTTTCAGCTGAGAAGATCATGTCTCCTTCGTTTTCTCTATCTTCATTATCTGTAACAAGAACTCCGTTTCCTTCTTTTATAGCATTCAAAGCTATTTCCACACGTTCTTCGGAAGTTCCTTTAAGCAAGTTTTCTTGATTCATAGCAGTGTCTCCTAAAATAAAAAAATGTCTTGATTTAACTAGAATCAGGGCAAAAAAAGGATATTTTTAAATTAAGCAATTAAATTCAAATAGTTATAATCATCAAATGCCTTCCATGGCAGAAATAATTTTTTTCTTATAGCTATTTAGATATTTTCTAAAATACTTAATATCTGATATTCTCTTTCATCCGGACTGTCACCGTCGGTTTTGGACTTTCACCAAATCAACGCTTGTAGCGCTCGCGGACTTATCTAATTTAGAATCACCACCGGTGGAGAATTTCACTCCGCCCTGAGAACATATATTTATTATATATACTAACTAATTAAAATACTTTTATATATGAATTGAGTTTTCACTCAACTGAAATCTTTTTTGATTTTTGCTTGTAGTTTTCAGTCAACTGAAATCTTTTTTGATTTTTGCTTGTAGTTTTCAGTCAACTGAAATCTTTTTTGATTTTTGCTTGTAGTTTTCAGTCAACTGAAAACTTTATATGAATGTTTCTATAAAGTAATAATTGACACGGTGGTTTCATGATTATTAAAAGAGAGGAATATATAGATAAAATCAAGCCTTTTATGGATAAACACATTATTAAAGTTTTAATAGGTATCAGGCGTTCAGGTAAATCCACAATATTAAAACAAATAATTGACTCGTTAATTGATGATGGAATTCCTCCTGAGAATATTGTATGGATAAATTTTGAGCTCAGTGATTATTTTGAATTAAACACTATTGAAAAACTCGAGGAATTCATTTCAAGCAAAGTGGAGGGTGTAGAGGGAAAAATCTATTTATTTTTTGATGAGATACAGGTTGTTCCCAAATGGGAGAAGCTGATCAATTCATATTTTGCAAAAGGTGGCTACGATATATACATAACAGGCTCCAACTCAAAATTGTTGTCCGGAGAATTTGCAAGCTACTTGTCTGGCCGATATGTGGAATTAAACATCTACCCATTCTCATTTAAGGAATATTTAAAGTATCATGAGGTTTCACAAGACTTCAAACAATATTTTTACAAGTATCTTGATGACGGTGGAATGCCTTCCACATTTGATTACGAAGGAGACAACAGGAAATTAATAATCAGGGATTTATACAACTCAATAGTTCTAAAAGACATAATCCAAAGAAACAATGTACAAAATGCCGACCTGCTGGACCGCATCATGAGATTTGTAATGTATAATATCGGCCAGCCCTTCTCAGCAAACAAAATCCATAACAGATTAAAGCAGGACATGGTGAATGTATCAGTAAACACAATCTACAACTATTTGAGGTTCTTTGAAAACGCATGCCTGATTTATCAAGCCAAACGCGAGGACCTTAAAGGCAAAAAAATATTAAAGCACGATGAAAAATATTACCTCTGCGATTTGGGATTTCGCCAGTCAATAATAGGCAACAATCAAAGAGACATTACAAGGGCAATGGAAAACATGGTTTACATGGAGCTGTTGAGAAGGGGATATGAAATCACAATAGGAAAAGTAGATAGTCTGGAAGTTGATTTCGTATGTAGAAAGCAGTCAAGGCCTATTTACATTCAGGTTTCATATTTGCTTGCAAGCGAAGAGACTATTGAAAGGGAATTCAAGCCACTGAAAAACATAAATGACAACTATCCAAAATATGTGATAACAATGGATGAAGCCGACATGTCTCATGATGGAATTGAACACTTGAATTTAATAGACTTCCTATTGGATGATGAAAATATCTAGCATAATATCTTCAGTTTCCAATTTTTATATTTAAAGATGGAATTAATTAAAAAGAGCAAAAAATCAAAATCCAAGGGATTTTAATTTTTTTAATTATTAAAAACGAGTAATAATAAAATTCAAGAGATTTTAATTTTTTTAATTATAAAAAAAGAGTAAAACAATAAAATCCAAGGGGATTTTAAAGTTTTTTTAAAAACCTAATAATAGACCTTTACGGCCTCGTCGCAATCGTCATACAATCCAAGTGCGGCAAGTGCTCCTACTTTTCCCTGGTCTCCTGTAACTGCAATCAAAGGAATGTCTAAGTCTTCTGCAACCTTTTCAGCAGTTTCAACATCCATCATTCCGGTTTTTGTAGCCATTGCATATTCTCTTAGCTTTTCAGGAATGCCTATGCCTTCCAAAATAGCTATTGCGGTTTTATCAGACAATGTGTCATGTTTTAAGATTTCAATAAGCCTTTCTATGAGCCTTTCCTTGTCCTCTTCTAAAACAGCGAATGTCAATGCAATTGAAACACAGTTCTGTGTCTTGTGAGGATTGTGAGGATATAATTGACAAATGATATGGTCAAGATATTCAAATCCTTCATCCTTCAGCTGGCTGCCTATATTGTGGGCCATTGTCCAGGTAGCTCCTGCATCCTTTACATCGGTGTCGTCTATGCCTATAACAAGTTTTTCATATTTTGGGGTTACAACAGTGGCTTTTCCTTCTTTTGAGCCTCCTCCTACTTCGAGAAGTTCTACGTACTTTACGCCTTCACCCATTCCTCTGCACATTCCAGCTCCAACTCCTGCTCCTGCAAGTCCGCCGTGAGTGACTTTGACTTCGTTCTTCTCATCATCCACAACAATCTCCTCGATTCCTGCGGCGTTTATGCTTGCCTTGAGGTCGATTGGCTTGCGGCCGGTTTTGCACATGTAAACATGCTTGTTGCCATCCCTTCTTGCACTCATGATAAGCTCGCTGCTGTGCTGGTACTGGTATAAGAGCCAGTGGGAGCCTGAAGGACATGGGTGGTATTCTATAAGCTCCACAGTATCTCCATCAACCATTGTTATGACTTTTTCATATGGTGCAATCCAAGGATCTGAAAATTTTTCTTTTAATTCTTCAGGTTTTAAAATTTCCATAAATATCACTAGATATAAAAATAATGAGTATTGAAAACAATTGATTTTTGAACTTTTACATTATTGTCGAAAAACTTTTTTCAAGGTTTATAGAATAAACTTATTTTATAAGATTATAAAATTATTAAACTTTATTCAAATAGCTAAAAACAGTTTTTTAATAAAATAAAAGCTTAAAATAATTTTTTAAAAAATAAAAAATAAATAGAATTTATTAATTCTATTCGTCAAGTTCTTTTAATCTATCGCACATCTTGATAGCTGCTTCAACTGCGCTTTTACCGTAGGTTACTCTTCTATGAGCATCCAGACGGGTCATGCCAGGACCTGAAATTCCAAGTGCCACAGGCTTTTCATATTGCACGGATAAATCAGTGATTAAACGGGAAGCATGGGATGCTACGATTTGATCGTGGTCTGTTGCACCTTCGATAACACTGCCCAATGTTATAACTGCATCGATATCATCCTTTTGGATTAATTTCTTAATGGCAAGAGGCATGTCAAATACTCCAGGTACCATTACAACACGGGTTACTTCACAATCACGATTCTTAGCTTCGGATTTTGCAAGTTCCAACATCATTTGATTAATGTCAAAGTTAAATTCTGCGACAACTGCGCCTATTCTGTATTTCACCATTTTTAATTTCTCCATATGTTTGTAATTTAAAAATTTTCATCGCTTACATTACATAGGTAATAAAGGTTGCAACACCGCTTAATACCATAATAAGTATAATAAATATAGCTGCTGCTTTTGCAACATTCATTTTAGCAACTCCATTTTTTGTTAATATAATATGTTAATATATTTGAATAATAACTTATAAAGTTTATTTTTTTTCAAGCAATATGCAATTTTTTAAAAATAGTTCAAGCTTGAGTGGGAATTAACTAATTAAAATAGATGGATTTAAAAAATAGTGACTTCAGACAAATCAAAGAAGCCAATATTCCTCCCAAGACGCCATAAAACATGAATCCTAAAAGAAAGGGAAAGGCTTCTTTAAATTTGCCGCATAAAATATTTTATGTTTGTTTTAATAAATTTTCTGATGATTCAAAATTTATTACGTGTTTAAAAATTTTATTGTTCTTTGCTTTTGTTTAAAAATATAAAGTGTATAAACACTTTACAATTAATAATATAACATTATAATATTTAAATCTTTTTGAGTCTAGTTAATTTCGTTTAAAATCTTTTTTAATTTTAGCATTAATATGATATTTATTTTTTAGTTTTTTACGGCATTTTTTAGGTAGTATAATCCTTTAACAATAGTTATTAAATAATTTTAAGACTTTTACAATCGTTTTTTTCAAAAAACAAGACATATTTGCATTTTAAATTATGATTTCACTTAATAAATATTGTCATTGAACTCTTTGAATTCACTGTAGCTATTTGATTTTAAAATATCAAGGAAGAATTTCCTCTTTTTAGGACCCAGGTTGTCTAGGAAATCCTCATAGTACTCGCTTTTTTTGATAATCTCGTAGTCTTCCTTTATCAAATCAAACAAGTCGTCTCTATAATCCTCTAC
>Ga0256405_10004090_pt1 | contig 28169 bp, 34 predicted proteins | sample RumenRJG_02DNA_FD_189096 | JGI IMG/M metagenome (GOLD analysis project Ga0256405, IMG submission 189096) | Bovine rumen microbial communities from Lethbridge, Alberta, Canada - RJG_02 | ecosystem: Host-associated > Mammals > Digestive system > Stomach > Rumen | place: Canada: Alberta... | reverse complement strand
CGTCAAGCTAAGAAATCTTGCTTGCGATGCACTCATTCCCATAATGACTGTTCCTTTCTTTTTTACTCTTGTTTCCTATGCCATGCATGTCGGCAACCATGGAAAAGAACTTTAATCTTTGCCCGCCTTTTGTTAAGATTTCGTTACAATAACCCCTAAAACCCACACTATTATTGAATTGTGACATGTAAAGACATGTTACAAATATAAGCGGGGCAGTTGGATTATCTATTTTTAATTAAAATATTGACTTTTACTGAAACATCATTATTATATATATGAGAATATATATATAAGAAAGGTTAGATTTATGGGTTCAAGTTTAGGTAATTCTTTAATTTCAAGTTTATCGTCAGGGATTAACAATACATACGCATATTTGGCTTCGTTATATCCTGAAGATGGGGTTACGATGAAAAATATTACGGCTGCGCGTAACGATCAGACTAATTATTTAACGCTGAATCAATCTTTTGCGTCATATTTGCAGAACAATTTTTCTACTTTTGACAAAGATGGCGACGGCAAAATCAGCGCAGATGAGATGAATAAGTTTTCTCAAACTCTTTCTACCGCAGGAGTTTCTAAAAACGAACTGACTCAACTTGCATCGTCTGGTGCTTATTCTCAGTCAACAGTTGCAAAAATTCTTGAAAATTTTGATGAGATTGATACAAACCACGACGGCAGAGTGACCGCAGGTGAAATTGCAGCATACTCATCAGGATGTGCTAAGCAGGAAAAAATTGACGAATACAATTACAAAAAGGCAACTTCTGACATGTCTGTTTTCTACGGAAGTGAATCCGACAGTGATGTTTCAGATTACAGTATTTTAAGTTACAGATACAAAAATTTTAATAAATAAATATATTTTGAAAAATATTATGCTTGTCCTATTATATATTAATATAATAGGACAAGTTTTTTATGCAGGAAATTATGAATAGCAAAGAAATGATAAAAAAGGCGCAGGACAGCCTCAAAGAACAGTTCGAAATACTTGAAGATATAAGAGATTATAATCAGGAAAAGGTTTTAGAGGCGTTTTTTGATAACAAAGTTGCCCCTGAACATTTTTATACAGTATCAGGATATGGTCATGACGATTTGGGCAGAGAGGTTTTAGATAAAGTCTATGCTCAGGTGTTTAAGGCAGAAAAGGCTTTGGTACGGATTCATTTTGTATCTGGTACTCATACTCTTGCCTGCGCATTGTTCGGAAATTTAAGAGCAGGTGATAAGTTGATTTCTCTTGCAGGAGAGCCCTATGATACAATGCAGGAAGTAATCGGCACGATGGGTGATGAAGAAACCAAACGCTCGTCTTTAATCGGCAATGGCGTAATTTATGATGAAGTTCCGTTAATTAATAATACTGACATTGATTTTGACGGAATTGAACAAAAAATTGATGAAACTACGACAATGGTCTTGATTCAGCGTTCAAAAGGCTATTCGACAAGAAAATCTCTGACTATAGAAACGATAGAAAAAATTTGCAAAATTGTTAAATCAAAGAACCCGAATTGTATATGTTTTGTAGATAACTGTTATGGCGAATTTGTTGATAAACGTGAGCCTTTGGAGGTTGGTGCAGATTTAATCGGCGGTTCATTGATTAAAAATCCCGGTGGAGGAATTGTTGAGGCAGGCGGATATATTGCCGGTAAGGCTCTTTATGTTGATAGGAGCGCAAATCGTCTTACTGCTCCGGGGATAGGTTGTGAGGGAGGTGCGATGTTTAACCAGCACAGGCTGATTTTTCAGGGGCTTTTTATGGCTCCGTCTGTTGTTTGCGATGCCGTAAAAGGCGCAGTTTTGGCTTCCAAAATCTTTGATGAAATCGGTTATGACTCCTACCCGAAATATAACGAAAAACGAACGGATATTATTCAAAATATAACTTTCGGCAAGCCTGAACTGTTAGAGCAATTTTGCAGAACAATTCAGTCTTTGTCACCTGTTAATGCCTATGTAACCCCGATTCCGGAGCATATTCCTGGGTATGAAGATAAGGTTATTATGGCAGGCGGAACGTTTATTGAGGGTTCTACAATAGAACTCAGTGCTGACGGTCCGATGAGAGAGCCTTATGTAGCCTACTTGCAGGGTGGTTTGACTTATGCGCATGTAAAAATCGCTCTGCAAAAATTCTTAGATAAAATCAATGCGGTATCTTTTAATTAATTATACTATGGTCTAATACTCTTTTGGAAAGTAACGTTGTAATATTATTTTGTAAATAGAAATCTTGGAAAATTGATTTTAAAATGTATCGTGAAGATGTAAAACTTTTAACCGAAAGAGAAATAGAAGTACTTATTTGTTTGCATAAAGGGCTTTCTAATCCTGAGATTTCCCGTAATCTTTGTATAACTGTTTCAACCGTTAAAGCACATATTTCAAATATTTTTCAAAAATTACACGCAAAAGGCAGATTTGATGTCTTGATGATGCTTGTCGGTGAAAAAACTATTGTTAATGAAGATATCAAAAAACAAATAAATTCCTTGAACGGTAAATTATACTCAAAAAAATAGGCTATAGTTCTTTATTCCTGAATGTTATTCTGAATTAAATGTTTATTCGACAGTATATAAAGAACTATATTAATTTTCCCTCTTATCCCTAATTTTTCAGATATTTTTGCCATATAGTGTTTGACGGTGGGAATTGAAATAAACAAACTCTTTGATATTTGCGGATAAGTTTTTCCTGCCATAAGTTCATTTATTATTGAAATTTCCCTTTGAGTAAACTTAACGTTCATAATTATTTCTCCTTAATCCCGATTTATGAAATAATTATAAAACAGGTTAAAGAGTGTAATCTTAATAATATTTCAACACTAAAAATATTTACATAACTTAATATTATTAAATATTTCCCGTAGAACTGTTTCTGTCGTCCTCAAGTTGTCTGATATCAATATTTTGGTCGTCGTCGCTGTAACTGTTAATGGCTGAAGGATTAGTGTCGATTTCGACGTTAACTTCAGCATCAACCATTTCAATATCTTCTTTGTTAAATTCTTTTGTTTTCCCGTCTTCCATTTTTACTGCGACTTTTCCGCTCATAAATTGCAAATAACAAACCTTGCCTAAGCCTTCAGTTGTCATTACTGATGAGCCGATAGGAGGCATACCTTTTGCGGCTTCAATATAGTTTGAATACTCATAAGTCAGACAGCACAACAGCCGTCCGCAAGTGCCTGAAATTTTTCCCGGGGCAATCGGCATACCCTGATCTTTTGCAAGTTTGATGTTTATGGTTGCAAATTTTCTCAAAAATCCTCCGCAACAAAACGGCTGACCGCAAATGCCTACTCCGTCAAGAATAGAGGTTTCATCCCTTACACCGATATGCCTTAAATCTATTCTTACTCTTGGAAATGTTTGGGTTAAATCCTTTAATAATGCCCTGAAATCGACTCTTTCAGGAGCAGTATAGTAAAATGTAATTTTTCTTCGGTCAAAAGTTATTCTGCACTGAACAAGATTCATCACAAGTTTATGCTGTTTTACAAGTTCCTGACATTTGAAAAATGCTTTTACTTCTTCTTTTTTTATTTCATCAAGTGTTTGTAAGTCACGCTGAGTCATTACTTTCAACAGCGGTAAAGGTTCGGGTTTTTGTTTTGATTTTTCCCAAATTTCTTTAATTTGTGAATTAATCGTAAAAACCTTGAGTGCTTCTTCTCCTTTTTCGGTTCTGACAATAACCATTTGTCCGTCAGTCAGTTCAAAGGTGTCAGCAACATCAAGCGGATAAAATGTATTTTTTAAATATCTTACTGCGTATTTCATTAAACGTATCTTTCTTCTTCTTTAAGTTTTCTGTTCATAAGTTTAGACAAAAGTTCCTGCGGAGTAATATCGGTGTAAACCGCTTCATATATAGCATTTGAAACCGGGACTTCGATATCAAGTTTTTTTGCAAGTTCGCAAATTGCTTTTGAGGTTTTTACCCCTTCCGCAACAGAGCCGAGTTCGGATAAAATATCATTAATTTTTTTGCCTTTTGCAAGCATTGAACCCACGGTATAATTTCTTGACAGCGGAGAAGAACAGGTTGCAATCAAATCACCCATCCCTGACAAACCGTAAAGAGTTGACGGGTTTGCGCCAAGTTGAATACTTACTCTTACAATTTCTGCCATTCCCCTTGTTAAGAGTGTACCTGAACAATTATCGCCCAAGCCCATTTCATGAGCAAAGCCCGAAGCGATAGCGATTACGTTTTTCAGACTTCCGCCAAGTTCTACCCCGATAACGTCGGTATTTGTATAGAGTCTGAATCTGTCAGTTACATTCATTGCTTTTTGTACAAATGTAGCGGTTTCAATATCTTCGCAGGCAACGCATGCCGCAGTCGGTTTGCCTGCAAGAACTTCTCTTGCAAGTGTCGGGCCTGATAATATAACAAGTTTTTGTTCAGGCAGAACGTCTTTTATTACCTCTGACATTCTCATCAATGAGGGTAATTCAATTCCTTTTGAAGCATTAACTAAAATTTGTTCAGGTTTTATTCCTGCTTTTTTTAGGTTTTCACATACATCTCTTGTCCCTGATGTTGCAATAACAGACAGGACTATGTCAGCACCGTTGATGGCTGACGATAAATCCGACGTGATTTCTGTTTTTTTATCAAGTTGTACTTCAAGCGGTTTATTAGTGTGTTTATTTGTTTTTAAATCGTCGCTGAGATCTTGTTCTCTGCCCCATATCGTTACCTGTTCAAAGTTATTACTTAAAAGCCACGCTAAAGTTAATCCCCAGCATCCTGCTCCCAAAACTGTCAATTTCATAATTTCAGCCTCCCTGTCTGCTGTTTATACTGCGCTTTCCGCATTAATAAGTCTTCTTAACACACCGCCGTATTTTTTTAGTTCCAGTCTTGCATTATCGGCATCGGTATTCATCTTCAGCATAATGATAGCCGTCTTAATTTCCCAGTTGCACTTTAATAACGAAGCCAGAGCATCACTGTTTGAAACATCAGCAATTTGCGATACGATTCTGATTGCTCTGTCTTTGAGTTTTTCGTTTACGGCTTTTAAATCAATCATAAAGTTTTCGTAAGTTTTTCCGATTTTAATCATTGAACCTGTGGAAAGCATATTTAAGACCATTTTTTGTGCCGTTCCTGCTTTTAATCTGCTTGAACCTGCAATTACTTCAGGTCCTACTTCTGTGCAGATTACATGCCCTGCTTCCTGTGCAATTCTGCCTTTTGAGTTGCAGGTGATGCCGATGGTTGCGCAACCGATTTCGTCTGCTTTATCAAGTACCCCAAGCAGATATTTCGGATTTCCGCTTGCGGAGATTACAACACAAACATCTTTTTCGGTCAAAACCTGAGCATCTTTTTTCCCCTGTTCAAAATTATCTTCCGCACCTTCAACAGCCATAAGCATTGCACTTTCTCCGCCTGCAATTCTTGCCTGAACCATTGAAGGGTCAACACTGAAGGTCGGCGGACATTCAGAAGCATCCAAAACACCCAGTCTGCCTGATGTCCCTGCTCCGAAGTAAAATAATCTTCCGCCTTTTAAAAATGCTTTTGCTATCATATCTATTGCTGTTGCGATGTCAGGTGCCACATCGCCGACTACCTTAGCAACTATCTGGTCTTCCTCATTCATTTTTCTGACCATATCGATAGTTGACAGTAAATCGATATCTTTTGTGTTTTCGTTCCTGTATTCGGTGATTACTTCGCTCATAATCATACTCCTTATAAAATAATGACCATTAGTTAAACTGTTTTAATAAGATTTGCCATTTCGATAGCGGTTCTTGATGCATCTGAACCTTTATTTCCTGCTTTTGTGCCGGCTCTTTCTATTGCCTGCTCAATGTTATCGGTTGTTAATACCCCGAACGTAACAGGAACACCGGTGTTAAGGCTTACTTGCGCAACACCTTTGGCAACTTCGTTTGAAACATATTCAAAATGCGGTGTTGCCCCTTTTATTACCGCTCCAAGTGCGATTATCGCATTATATTTTTTTGAAGATGCAAGTTTTTGTGCGATAACAGGAATTTCAAATGCTCCCGGAACTTTTACTATATCTATATTTTCATCCTTTACACCATGTCTTTTTAATTCGTCAACGGCGCCGGATAACAATTTTGAGCCGATAAAATCGTTAAATCTTGCCAAAATTATGCAAAATTTATCGCCTTCAGATGCTACAAGTTTCCCTTCATAAATTGTCATTTCTACATTCTCCTAATCAATCTGATATATAGGCATGATACAACACAAATGCTGATTTTACAATGATTTTCAAAGGAATTTATTTAATAATTAACCAATGTTCATAAAACTTAATATTTAGTAATAACTAAAGATGGGCTTATATCGTATAATACAGGCTTTGAGAGTATTTTTTTTATTTTTTTACTGTCAAAAAAAAGTTTTTTATATTATTATTTTAGAGTTGTTAAATATACATTTATTGTAAGTAAGGAGAAAACCAAATTGAAAACATATTCACATTTAGATTTATTCAATGATGCAGTACCAAAAGCAGAAGAAGATGTCCATCTCGGTCGTCATGTGCTTGCAGAATTTTTTGAATGTGATCCTAATACTTTAAACAGTATTGATAAAGTTGAAAAATATATGATGGAAGCCGCACTTGAATGTGGTGCAACTATTGTTCAAAAGTGTTTTCACATGTTCAGCCCGTACGGTGTTTCAGGGGTTGTTATTATTTCTGAAAGCCATCTTGCAATTCACACGTGGCCTGAACTTGGTTATGCGGCCGTTGATTTGTTCACTTGCGGTTCGAAGTGTGATCCGAAAGTCGCTTATGAATTTTTGAAAAATAAATTTTGCTCTAAAAATGCAAGTTTTACCGAATTAAAAAGAGGCATAATTTCTCCTGATGCAATGAAGGTCGCGGAAAAACCTTTTGAAATTATGCAGCAATTTCAAAATTAACTAGCAAAAAATATTTTTACAGTTTTTAAATAGTCTGAATGGAGTGTAAAAAATACACCCGTTCAGGCTATTTTTAATTAAAAAATATAATGCTATAGATAAATAAAGGAGAATAAAATGATAAGCGGACCACAAACTTATGCTAAATTATCATCTGCAGCGAAAGAATTTTTGATGAGAAAACACCCTGTAGAAAGACCAAAATTGCTTAAACGCTACGAATATTTAGGTGCAGGTGCAAATTTGACAGTTAATCCTGCCGAAACAGAATCACAAATTCACAAATTCCTCAGCCAAAGCGCAGTAACCGAAACTGTCAAAAGTGAATTTGGTAAATCAATTGATTTGTTAGGATAGATAATTTTTTACGGCATCAGGAATAAAACTTACCAAATCTTCTGCCATAACAGAGTATTGGGTAAGTTTTTCTTTTGCCAAATCTCCGCATAATCCATGCAGGTAAACTCCCAAACTTGATGCTTCAAAGATATCGATCCCTTGTGCAATAAGTCCTGATATCATACCTGTTAATACATCTCCTGAGCCGGCTTTTGCCATTGCATTATTACCTGTTGTATTTGTATATTCCCTTCCGTCAGGTGCGCAAATAAATGTTTTGTGAGTTTTTAAAACTGTTACACAGTTAAATTTTTCGGTGATTTTTACTGCACTTCTTTCTATATCATTTAAAACTTCTTCAAGCGTTACCCCCAAAAGCCTTGATGCTTCTTTAGGATGTGGGGTAAGTACAAGTTTTTCAAAGTGTTTGTTTGTAAAATCGTAAATCTGATCGAAATCATTTTGAGCAAGGATATTTAGCGCATCAGCATCAACAACAAGAGGTGTTGATGTGTATGCATTATCAAGAACTTTTGAGAACATTTTAATTGCATGCATGTCAGTTCCCAAACCGCATCCGATTTCTATTACGTTTGCATTTTTTATGTAATCGCAAACTTTGTTTTGCGGAACAAAAACGACGTTGCTTGTTTGAGCAGATACGGCATCTATGGCACGCTCACAGGAACATAAAAAGCAGTATCCGCATCCGATTTTTAAGGCTGAAACGCTTGACAGGTAAGCCGCTCCCGTCATATATTCAGAGCCTGCAATATTTAAAACTCTGCCGTATGTTCCTTTGTTAGAATTTTCTATTCTTTGCGGTAATTTAAAGTCCATTTTGTCTTATAGCCTCATAAGCAACGATAGCAACCGAATTTGATAAATTCAGACTTCGCTGTCCCTCTTTCATGGGTATTGTTCTTGCGTTTTCGTCTTTTACATATTTTTCGGGCAGACCTCTTGTTTCAGGACCGAATACAATAAAATCACCGTTTTTAAACTCTATATCGGTGTAGAGTTTATCGGTTTTTGTTGTCAGATAGTAAAATGTACCATCAGGAAACATTTTGTACAATTCGTCCATTGAGTCAATTTTGTGCAAATCTACACTATCCCAATAATCTAATCCTGCACGTTTTGTATATTTACTTGAAAGGGAAAAACCGAGTTTGCCTACAAGATAAAGTGACGCACCGCAACAGGCGCAAAGTCTTGCGATATTGCCCGTATTTTGCGGAATTTCGGGTTCATAAAGGACTATGTTTAATTTATTTTGTTTCATCAAACAATTTCCCACATTCTGCCACAACAGGGATTGCACGAACTATGCAGAAGATAATTGCTATCCATGCCAAAATTATGCCTGCGGTTAATGCCGGTTCTGCTATATTCTGCGCAAGTTCGGGGGTGTGGGCAAAAATCAAAATTATATATGCCGCAACTTTTGCTACCGCATAAGTCGTTTTCATAAATTTTGATGCACAGATAAATTTACCCCATGAAGTTGTCTGCATGCCAAACGGTGTCATTCCTTTTGTAAGTGCTACGCTTCTTATACTGTCTGTTACAAATGCTCTTGTAACACAAATTATCGGGAATATTACAGGAATCCAGCCCAACGCTGAAAACGTTACCCAAAAAATTGCCTCAACAATTCTGTCGCCCATAATATCAAGCACTGCACCTAATTGCGATGATTGACCAAATTTTCTTGCCAGATACCCGTCAACCGCATCCATCGAAAATGCAATTCCCGCAAGAACTATTGCCCAGATGTATGCGCTTGTTGTGTTTACAAAAAGCAGCCCCAGTGACACGAATGCCACAAAAATTCTTGAAATTGAAACTATATTTGCACTGTTCTTTTTGATATCCATTTTCTCTCTACCCCTAATCTTTTACGGTCAATATTATAGTTTTTTACTTCTTGACAGTGCAAAGTTTACGTTGTCAAGATTCTTTGCTCTGTCGCCAAGCATAATTTTTTCTGCTTCTTCTAAGATACTTACCACAATAAATCCGTTTTCTCCGTCAGAACGAGCCTTTTTGCCTGTTTCGCAACAACTGATAAAGTGCTGGCATTCAAGTTTTAGCGGTTCTATTTCAAGATAATCTGACTGAACGACTTCACTGCTTCCTGCTTTGAAGTTATCGTAAATTGTCAGTTTATTTTCCGCAACGGTATCGTCCATAATGGCGGTTTTCTTTGTCCCTCTTACAAGCAGTTGAACGTGTTTTTTCGGTGTAATCCAACTATCTGAAATTTGTGCTGTCGCTCCGCCTTCCATTTCAAGCGTAATATGCGTGATGTCCATAATATCGTTTCTGTCTGATGAACATCCGACTGCAGAAATTACACGTTTCGGATTTTTGCCCAAAACATAGCAAATCATAGAAACATCATGCGGTGCCAAATCCCACATTACACTACGGTCGTTTTTAAAGTAGTTTATATTAAGTCTATCACTTTGTGCATAAACAATATCCCCCAGTTCCCCGTCTTCAATGAGCATTTTTAACCTGTTAACAGCAGGATGATACAAAAGCAAATGCCCAACCATAAGCACAAGTCCTTTGCTTTCCGCCAAATCAGCCAAATCTCTTGCTTCCTGTGCCACGGTTGAAATAGGTTTTTCTACATATACATGTTTGCCTGCTTCCAAAAGCGCTTTTACAAACTTAAAATGCGTATGGCTTGGGGTTACGACAACAGTTCCCATTATTTCATCATTGTTTAATATGTCATTAAAATCTTTTGTTGTCTTAACTCCGGGGTATTCTGCTTTTACTTTTGTAAGATTTTCATCGTCTAAATCGCAAACCATCCCCAAAGCATTCAGGTTGTAAAAATTTCTGACTACATTTCTTCCCCAAAGTCCGCAACCAAGTACGGCTATTTTTTTCTCACTCATATTTCCTGACCTTCTTATATTACAACTTTCTTTATTATAAACACAGCAATATTTTTTTTCAATTACTGCCCTTTTTGTTGTTTTTGCTGTTCTCTTATTGCCTGAGCGTTTTCTTTTCTGAATTCATACATTTGTTCGTATTGCTGATAAAATGCTTCATGTTCATCCTCAGGGAAGCATGTTGCTAACTTATCAAGCAAAGCCTTCGGAATTTCCGCAATGTTAACCATTCTATCAATGACGTTTTCATTGACAGGATAAAGATTTCTGTAATTCTGATGAAAAATATGCCGACATTCCGCCTGAATTTGCGTAGGATACTTCAATGCGTTTTCACCCATTTTGTATGTAACTATACACCCTCCAAAGAATATCCCTTTAAATTTATGCAGGAATAATTTTAAAATCAAGTCATAATCTGCAAAAAGTTTGAATTTTGCATCAAAGTTTCCGATTTTTGCAAGAGTTTCTTTCTTAAATATTACTGCCTGTCTTGGGAACGGCATTCCCTGAAAGACATTGTGTGGAGAAGGGTTGTATAAAAATGCCGTGCCTTCAGGCTGAACGCAATAAGAAGGGAAATAACAAAAATCTGCATTTTCTTCTTCCATATAACTTACTACCGTTTCAAGCCCCATAATATCGTGGTAAAAGTCATCACAACTTAAAAATGCAACATACTTGCCTTTTGCTCTTAACAACCCTTTATTCATTGCATCAAATTTGCCGTTATCAGGTGCAGAGAAAAAATCTATGTATCCCATGTTTTTGTAGTCTTTTAAAAGACTCATCGTTTCATCAGTTGAGGCATTATCCATAATTAAATGGTCTACAAACTGGTAAGTTTGCCTGTTCATTAAGTCCAACAGCAATGTGAAATCGTCTGCTTTACCCGCTTCAACAATGTTATGCGTAGTTGTGATAATTGTGATTTCCGGTTCGTACATATTCACTCCTCTTAATTCATCATATAAACCTGTCTTAAAATTTGTTCTTCTATGTTTTTCTTATCGGCATCAGAGGTTTTGGCATCCTGAATCATTATATTAAATACATAAACTTTACCGGTTCTTGTTGTTATGTAACCGGTAATTGCACTTGTCCCCGACAATGTGCCGGTTTTTGCCCTTAAACAGTCTTTAAAGTATAACATTCGGTTTTTTAAAGTTCCTTCGCCCGGAGCCGGCAAATACTGTTCAATGGTTGGGAAGTTTTCAGTGTTATACAATTTTACAAGGAATGATGTCATAAAATCGGATGTCATAAGGTTATTTTTAGATACTCCGCTCCCGTCAACGATTTTTATATCATCTGTGTTCAATTCAAGTTTTTCAAGGTAATTGTTGAGCATAGTGTATGAATTTTGCGCACTTCCAGAACTTTTTGTATAAACTGCCCCTGCAAGTTTAAAAACGGTTTCTGCAACCATGTTGTCACTGTTTTTGAGTATTTCTTTAAGCGCAGTATCTATTCCGTTATTTATTTCATCAACAAGATAAATGTTTTTTTCGGGCAAAATCCCTGTTACAAAAGGATTATAGTAATCGATTTTTCTGTTTTTTACCGCTTCCTGCAGTCTTAATTTGAAATATAACTGAGGACTTCCGACAGGAAGTTTTACGGTTTTTTGCTTTGTTACAGTTCCTTTTGCGTTTATTATATTAGGTGCTATGCTGTCGTTTCGTTCAAAATAAATATTAGTATGATCTTTTGATGATGTCATAAGATTCATTATGGTAATCGGATAAAACGGTTTTACAATTATTATAGGTGCAGTCCCGATTTTTTGCGGTGTGATTTCTACGCTGATTATATTCCCGTCAAGATTATATGCGCTGAATTTCGGCATATACGGATTTAAATCATCATCCCACTGCCATCCTTCGCCCCATTCGGTGCTGTCAAAAATCGAATCATCTATGTAAAAGGTCTTAGGTGCAATGTTTTTATTTTTAGCCGTCGTAATTAGTTGCTTTAAATCTGATGATTTCAAAAACGGATCGGCTCCAAGTTTCAGATATAAATCATTATTTGTACTTTTGTATAATTTTGTTGTGAATTGATAATCTGTTCCAAGTGTATCAAGTGATGCCGAAGTCGTAATAACTTTGAGGGTTGATGCAGGCTGTTTCGGAGTTCTGTCATGAAGAGAATATATTGTTTGTCCTGTTTTTGCATCTTTTATAGATATTGAAACCGCACCCGTATTAATATGTTGCTTCGAAAGCATTTTTTCTATGCCGTTTTTTGCATGCACAGGCATAGTTGTTAATAATAATGTCAAAAGTGTTGCTATTATCTTTCGCATAATATTTTAACCTCATAATTGTTTTTTATATCTTTTAATATAGTACATTTTTGTCTGAATTTATACATTTCATCAAAAGAAATTTTTGCACTTGCTACTCCTTCAATTTCTTTTATAAAAGAAATTTCTTCTCCTTTATAGTCAATAATTCTTGATTCTCCAAGGTTATATTCATCATTTTTTATGAATCCGCATTGCGTCAGGGCAATCATATAGCATTGATTTTCTATCGCTCTTGCTTTAGTCATCATTTCCCACGGTATCGGCTTATTAGAACCCCATGCCGCACAGTTTACCAAAATATCCGCACCTGCTTTTGCATAAGCACGGTATATTTCAGGAAATCTTATGTCATAGCAAATTGTCAGTCCGTATTTAACCCCTTCAATGTTTACCATAACAGGACTTTCGCCTTTTGTGATATATTTTCCTTCATCACAGCCGTAATATGAATACAAATGATTTTTTGAATATGTTGTGATAAGGTTGCCGTGCCTGTCAATAACAGGGCATGTATTGTAATATTTACCGTATCTTTCTTCAATGAAACTTCCGCCGATAATGTTTACATTGTACTCTTTTGCCAGTCCGCAAAGAAATTTTATTATTTCACCGTCTGTTGTTTGCGCGGTTTGAATGAATTTATCACATGACCATCCGCAAGTCCAGACTTCGGGCAGAACAAGCACATCGGTGTCATCAGGCAAATTATTTTGAATAAGCCTTTTTACTTTGGTCATATTTGCTTCAACATCACCTGTAACTGATGACATTTGAAGCATTGCTATATTGACTTGTTTTTCCATATACCTTTTTCTATTGCCTGTTTATACTTTTGAGGGGATTTTTGCTCAAGTTCGCAAAGCACATTTTTGACCTCAAGTGCCAGACTTTCTTCTGTTTTACCATTCGGATAGATAGGTTCTCCGTAAAGATTCATTATTCTGCATTTGCCGACCGGGAATTTCATTTTGTCCCATGAATTCATTTCTCTTAATGTTCTGTCTTCCGAATACCAGTTTACTGGAACAATTGGTACTCCTGTTTCAAGTGACAGTGCGATGGCGCCTTTTTTTACTTCGTGGTAAGGCCCTCTTGGCCCGTCAACCATTATTGCAATATTTTCCCCGTTAATCAATTCATCATAAAGTTGTTTTGTCGCAGTAATTGAGCCTTTTCTTCCTGATGAACCGCGTTTGACTTTGAACCCCCACTTTTGTGCAACGTACGAAACAACATCTCCGTCAAGTGAATTACTTATAAGTATACTCGTTTTTTCTTTATCTCTAAATCCGTGTACCAAAAACTGGTTAGAGTGCCACATAACGTATATGCACTGTTTTACATCGGGATAATCCACATTCTGAACGTTAGTCATTAACTGTTGAAGTTTTAAGAGTTTGTATATTCCCCATGAAATGTATTTTATGTTCTTTTTATTAATTAGTCTGACCATATAATAATGATAGCATATAAACAGGCGTTGTCATATATATTAAATTTGTTTAATATCCTTAATCTTGACTAAATAAAATATTTATAATAGTATAATTTTGGTAGTTATTGCAACCATTGGTAGCAATATTTACCCCCGGGATGTAGCACTCTGCCGACGAGAAGGATTAAGTATCCTTCGAGGAGAGGGGTAGCGCACTCAACAAAACGAAAGTTTTGTTGGTAATACAATTAAATAAAACGGGATGTAGCGCAGCTTGGTAGCGCACCTCGCTTGGGACGAGGGGGTCGCATGTTCGAATCATGTCATCCCGACCATTTAAAAAAAGACTCAGCATTTACTGAGTCTTTTTGTTTTTGTTTGACTTGATACCTTGTTTGTAATATATTTTCCAAAGAGAGATTTTACACTGTAAGAGGATTAGGGAATTGGATTTTATAACATTAACAATATATTTTTTGAAAGCACTTGCTAAACTTGTCGGTGGTTACGGAATTGCCATAATTGTTTTGACAATAATTGTCAGACTTGCATTGTGGAGTCTGAATGTTAAACAACAGCGTTCGATGAAAATGATGCAAACGCTACAGCCGAAACTCAAGGCGATTCAGGACAGATACAAAAGTAATCCGCAGATGATGCAGCAAAAAATGATGGAATTTTACAAAGAGCATCAATTCAACCCTATGAGCGGATGTTTGCCTTTGTTAATTCAGATGCCAATATTTATTTTACTTTATTCCGCTTTGATTAGTCCGCAATTTATTGCAGAAGCAGGAAACCAAAAGTTCCTGTTTATTGACAGTTTGGCGACTACTTTAAGAGCAACTGCCGGTATTTCTAACGACGGAAAACTTGGTGCTTCCGTCGGTGACAAATTCATTCTTGGACCTAATGCAACCGTTTATATCGGTGATATTGTTAAGTCTGCAAAAATCAAAGACGGTGCGCAGGCGCTTCACATTGTCGGTGATTTGACTCCGGGGAAAGATGTAGATTTGTCCTTCAGCCTTGATAATTTTGTTCTTGATAAAAACCTTAAATTCAGCGAACTTGCAAAGGTCGATAAGGCTAAAGTAACCGTTACAAACTCTAATATAAGAGAAAATGAAGAAGTTACATTCACAAGAAATGATGACGATTACATGACTGCGACTGTTCCGACTGTTCCTATCAACAAATCATGGCACTGGGATGTAATTATTTTAATAGTTTTGTTTGCTGTAACAATGTTTATTTCGCAAAAGATTATGATGGCTGTTACAAAATCGGATAATCAGGATCCTGCGCAGGCTGCATTGCAGAAATCAATGGGAACATTTATGCCGTTGATGATTTTGGCAACATTTATTGTAATTCCTATCCCTGCAGGTGTTTTGCTCTATCTGATTACAAGTAATATTATCCAGATAATTCAGACTATTATGATTAATAAGCAAATTGATAATGAACTTGCTGCGAAAAAAGAAGCCGTTGATGATGCGGAATTAAAAAGCGCTAAAAAAGTTAATTAAAATTATTCCCCTCGCCCTTTGGGAGAGGGTGGAATTTCAAAACGAGGTACGAGTTTTAGAAATTCGGGTGAGGGTATGAATATATCAGAATTTGATTATGAATTGCCGGTCGATTTAATAGCTCAAATGCCGGCTGATAAAAGAGAAAATTCAAGAATGATGGTGTTAGACAGGACTAATCATTCGATTTCTCATAAGCATTTTTTTGATATTGTTGATGAACTTGATGAAAATGATTTGCTTGTGTTAAATGATACAAAGGTTATTCCTGCAAGACTTTTCGGGGTTAAAGAAGAAACGGGCGCAAAGATTGAGGTATTTTTACTTAATCCGTCAAAGGGTGAAGGAACTGATGTATGGGATGTTTTAATTAAACCCTCAAAACGTATCAAAAGTGGCACTGTTATAAAAATTTGCGATGATTTAACTATTATTTCGATTAAAAAACTTGAAGATGCCGGAGAATGGCAGGTTAAACTTCACTACAACGGGAATTTGTATGAAATTTTGAATAGAGTCGGCAATATTCCGCTTCCGCCGTATATTGAACGCAAAGAGCAAAGTGAAGAATTAAGAGAGTTTGATAAAGTTCGTTATCAGACGGTTTATGCGCATAACGAAGGCTCTGTTGCGGCTCCGACTGCGGGCTTGCATTTTACCCCCGAAATTCTGCAAAAATTGAAAGATAAAGGGGTTGAGATTGTTTATGTTACCTTGAACGTTGGTTTGGGAACTTTCCGCCCAGTTAAATGCGAAAACATTTTAGACCACAAGATGCACTCTGAAACCTTTGAAATCTCAAAAGAGGCTTCGGATAAAATTAACAATGCAAAAGTGCAGGGTAAAAATATTGTTGCAGTCGGTACAACGTCAGTTCGAACGCTTGAAACGGCGTTTCAGAAATTCGGATGTATTAAGCCATGTCACGATTCATCGGAACTCTTTATTTACCCCCCGTATGAATTTAAGGTTGTGGATAAATTGATTACGAATTTCCATCTGCCGAAATCAACACTTTTGATGCTTGTCAGTGCTTTGGCAGGCAAAGATTTTATCTTTGAGGGCTATCGTCAGGCAGTAGAAAACAAATACCGCTTTTTCAGCTATGGCGACTGTATGTTTATTAAGTAAAATACTTTTACTCATTGACTTTTATTTTTAAATCATTAAACCATTTGGTGGATACATTTACACAAAAATTTTAGTAGAATTATTGTGTACTTGGGAGGTAGTAGTTACATGTTTTCACAAATGATTCAGAGTTTGTTGAATTCGGGCGGTAAAAGTGCCGCTATGCAAAGGGCTGCACAGATAAATTCTTATGTAAATAACATGCAAAGAGCATTAAATCCGACACAGGTTAAATCAAATCCGCTTGATACAATTTACCCCGGTGACGGGAAAAATGTTCAGTCGTTTGAAAAAGTTCTTTCAGGTACAAAGCAAACAAACTTCGGTTCTCTGCTTTTAAATCCTGAGGTGCTGAAAAATTCAACGCTTTCTCCTGCATCGCTTAATGTCAGCGGTAATATTTACCCGACAGATGATATTGATACAAGCAGTGTAACAAACGATATTCTCAAAAAAGCCATTCAGGAAGTCAATGATGCACGCAGGGATTATTCAAAACCTGAAATCAGAACATCTAACAGCCAAATTTTAGATATGGTAAATAACGTTGCAAGAAAGCATGGGGTTGATGAAAAACTTGTTCAGGCTGTAATTAAGCAGGAATCAGGTTTTAATCCGAAAGCGAAATCAAAAGTAGGTGCAATGGGATTGATGCAACTTATGCCGTCAACTGCCAAAGCGCTTGGTGTAAAAGATCCTTATAATCCTCAGCAAAATGTTGAGGGCGGTGTCAAATACTTGAAATCAATGCTGAAAAAATACAACGGAAACGTAATTCTTGCACTTGCGGCATACAATGCAGGGCCTAATGCGGTTGATAAGTATTCGGGAGTTCCGCCGTATAAAGAAACCCAAAATTATGTTAAAAAGATTTTGTCAAATTATTTGTAATCTTTAATCAACTTCTTTTACTTTTACCCAAATATTTTGATAAGGTCTATCCGGCATTCTGATTGGCAGAAATCCGTTATCAAGCAGTGATTTTCCGATTATAAAAATATCGCTTTTTTGGTTATGTTCGTTTTCACCCATGATAAATAACCCTTTTTTGTCAAGTGATTTGTTTATGTTTTTGAATATCTTGTCAAGCATCGGCTTAATCCATTCTCTTGGCAGTTGCTGACGGATACAGTAGTTGTTATCCGTTACAATGTGGTAAAAAGAGTTTTTGAATGCAAACAACTGACACTTTCTTTCGGGTAACATTCCCCGAAAATCTCTGATATCGGCAGTTTTAAATTCAAAGTCCTCTCCTGTTTTTTTATACTTAAACCTTAATTTATCAAATTCAACATAAGTTACGTCAAATATTTTTCTTAGTCTTTCTTTAATTTTGTATTTTAGAGAATCTTTTGTTTCAATACATTCAAAATGTTCGCTGAAGATTTTTTTTAATTGTTTTTGTTCGGGGGTTAAATCTGTTTTATCAAAACCAAGATAGGCATCCTCATATGTACTTAAATCGTCAATTCTGTATTTCGTTTTTGATTCGACAGGAAAATATAGGCTAAAAATTCCTGATTTTGCATCTTTTACGGTTTCTTTACCTATGTCAAATCCTGTAATTTTTAAAGGCTCTTTACCCATAAGCATTTTAAGCGAATAAACATCTTCCCCTGTAGAACATGCTCCGACGACAAAATATTTTTCTTTAAGACTCCTGAATACCTCACGGATGTAGTTTGTTGCGTATTTTAAAGTCTTATAGTCCCGAAAAAAGCGTGTTTCTGTCGTGACATTTTTACGCATACCTATTTTTGTAATAATATTTTCGCATCCTGCATGTCCGCTAAAATTTATGCTGACAGGATAATTGGCGTTGTAATTATTAATAATCATCACAACTGTATTAAGTGTAAAAATAAAATATTTTGCTTATAAATTAAAATTTTTTAAGAACATTTTGCAATTTATCAAGTTTTTTATTATCCGTACCTATACCGCAAAGCAAAAGTGTCGATTTTTCGTTGGTTCTTTCGTCCTCAATGTCAAAATCTTCATAAAGCATTTCTGATAACTCATATCCTGACAAGCCTTCAACTTTTATCAGAAGTTTTGTCGGATCATCTCCAAAGAATTGACAGCCTTTTGAGTTTGCTCTGATTTTATCAAGTCTGTCGATAAGATGTTCAATTTCTTTTCTCCCTTCTTTGGAATCAAGATATGCGATGTTTTCTTCTATTGATGCCAAAAGCGGATAAGATGGTGATGTTGTCATAAACATATCAAGAGCCGGTTTAACGTCAATTTCGCAGTTGCAGTGCAACAGTGCCGTCGGATTAAGCCCTCCTGCAGTTTTATGTAATGACTGCACCGTAAAATCGGCAATATTTACTGCTGATAACGGCAACCTGTCAGAAAAAGGATACAATGCGCCGTGGGCTTCATCAACTATTAAATATGTATTATGTTTCTCACAAATCGCTTTAATTTCTTCAATATCCGATATTATTCCTTCATAAGTCGGAGAGGTAATAATAACTGCCTTTATATCATATCTGTTAAGATAATTATCAATAACTTCGGGTTTTGTTTCTAATGGAACTCCCCACTCAGAATCAATGTCGGGAGTGTAGGTTAAAGCCCTTGCTCCGGCAAGTTTTACCGCATTAAAGTGACAGGGATGAGAATTTGCCCCGATTAAAACTTTATCCCCTACTTTTGTACATGACAAAACGGATGCTATAATTCCGCTTGTTGAACCGTTAGTCAGGAACGTTGTAGAATATGTCTGGTAAACCGAACGCGCCCAAAGTTGAACTCTCATCAGTTCCTCCTGCGGATTTTGGCAGTCGGTTTCTGATATATCTATTTTGTACATCCCTTCAAGCGGCGGGTACAATCCGTTTTTTTGACCGTGTGACGGAGTTGTAAAAAGAATTTTTTTGTTCTTTTGTTCAAGTAATCTGACAAGACTCATTGTTTAATTCTCCGGTTACTTGTTTTTTATCTCAACATTTCTTTTTGCACAAAATTGGGTAATAACCATTTTGTCGTGGCTTGTATTATAAGAAAATTGTCCTGAAATTGTATATCCGCCGTCTTTTGATTTTTCAATTCTTATCGGTTCATATACACATTCAACCGATTTTGACTCTGATACTGGAATAGCAATATTGTATTTCCCTTCAATATCAATTTTTTCATCCGTGTGAATTTTCATACCTCCTGCAGATATGTCAAGAGTCTGAATTTTGTATGCTTTACCCTCTAAATTCATTTCCAAATCATGCATAAATTTAATACGGGTATATTGACGTCTTTGCAGAAATTTATGCTTCGCAGGACTTGCAATAACAAGTGTTTTGCCGTTTATTGATTTTGCAAACGAGTCAAAATATAGTTTCCCATGTTTTGTTTGTGTATAGAATTCGCAATATGTATCGACTAAAATATGCTCAGGCTCGTATTCAAGTTCAAGGGTGAAATCCCCTGCACTCACTGATGTCACAACACCTTTGTTTGCGTATTTATAATCAGGAGGAATAATTATCGCTTCCTGACCTTCTGCCACTAATTCTCTCATATTTACACCTTTCCTGTTTGCTTATTACCTTTTGTATTTGGCTTTATTATACAATTTATTCATATATTTGTCACATTGTTAAGAAAGGAAAAAGTCCTCATATAATTATGAGGACTGCTGAGCAATCAGAAGAGTTGAGGATTTATACTACAATGTTAAGGTTTTGTCAGGGACTTTTCATCAGACTTTTTGTTAATAAATGTTTAAGTTTTTATAGGTAATTAGTAGTGAATTTGGCATTTCTGATTAAAATGTGATAGTATATTTTTGTAAAAGGAGTGAATTATGAAAAAAATATTATGTTTGTTGCTTTTATTACCGTTTGTTTTGCCATGTGAGGTTTTGGCGTTTTCTCCGACTTATTCAAATCCGACTGAAAGCACAATAAATTTTTATCCGATGATGCGCAGACAGATGGAACAGGATGTTACGCTTGATTTTGAAACAAAACCCGAAGAATATAAGAAAAAAAGAGCAAAAAAAGATGCGGAAGCGGAATACAGAGCAGGTAATAAAAATTTTAATCCGAATTACGGGGTTGATACAGGCTTTTCAAAATTCAAAATTATTGATAAGAAAAAAGAATTTTCAACAGATGCAAACGGCAATATTATAATTAAGGATGCTCAATAGTAATGTTTAAACTAATTATAAAATGGCTTATATTCGCCGGTGTAATAATGGGAACCTGCTATCTGCCGGGGATTAGTGTTGACGGTTTTGAGTTTGCAATGCTCATTGCACTTGTGCTGACACTTGTAAATATTTTTATAAAGCCGTTGTTAAAACTGATTGCTTTCCCGATTAATTTGATTTCCTTCGGGTTGTTTAATCTTGTTATAAATTTTGGAATTTTGTATGCTGTTTCTTATTTGATTCCGCAATATCACCTTGAAAACCCGCTAAATGCGTTTTTTGCATCGGTAATAATAGCAGTCGCATTTGTTATTCTTAAAAAAGTATAGTCAAATAAAAACACCCTTTTGATGAGGGTGTTTTTTTATGCGATTCTTCTTCTTGTTGAATGTTGAGCGACGGAGTATCCTCTCCTTTGACCTGCGCCAACATTGGTTGTTTGCTGCTGACTGCCGAACATGCTTGAAGCATTCATTATTGCACCGCCAAGTTGCATAGCGTTGTCCATTGTAAATTTCTTCCCGCCTTCATTTGCAACATTATTGATAAAGCCTTTTATTCCGCCTTTCTTTGCCATTTCTTGTGCTTGTTGTTGCATTATTTGTCCTGTTGCTTTATTGCTTACTGTTTCCATTGCATCTTTACCTGATTTTTGTGCAATTTCTTTTCCTTGATTTGCCAGTTCTTTGCTTGCTGTTGTTGCCGCACTTGCTGATTTTGCTGCGGTTGCAAGTTGTTTTGTGTTACCAACGGCAGTTGCACCTGACATTATCGCAGAACCCACCGACATCAATGCTCCGGTGTATTCCCCTTTTGCTACATATACTGCTGCTTTGGTGATATTGGCTGCCATTACACCGTAATTACCTGCAGTTTCGGTTATTGTTCCTGCTGTTTTGAGTACAGCACCTGCCGCTGCGGTAAATGTGCATGCCATCATAGCCATACCCGTGTATTTTGTAATACTCCCGATGACTGCAATTTTTTGTGATGTTTGTTCTATTTTTATTGCGGTATCAAGTGTTTTATTTGATTCCTGCTGATTGCTCTGAATTTGCTTTTGGTTTGTATTCATTGTGCGGACATACGATTTTGAACTTTTATTTAAACGTCGTATTTGTGTATTATTTACCGCTGTATATTTTTTTATTGCGACATTTGATTTGCCTATCTGAACACTGTTTGAAGAACTTCTTCTGCTTAATGCTTCAACATTTGCTGATAATTCTTCAATTTGCCCTTGTGAATTTTCATCTTCTGATTGAGATAAACCTTCTATTTCGGCATTTGCTGCTTCAATTTCAGAATCAATTTGTTCGTTCTCTGTGTTTAATGACTCTATATTTTGATTTTCTTTTTCAATCGATTTTAAGTTTTTATTAACTAATGCATTTGTTGATTTTTGTTCGTTAACTAACTTCTTTTCTGCCTGTTTGATATCCTTTTCCAGGCTTGCTGTTTCGGAGCCTTTTTGTTTGACGGTTTCGGTTCCTTTTTCAGCCGTTCTTGCACCCGAATTTGCTTCGGATGCCCCATTTTGTGCTTCAGATTTCATATCTTTATTTTTTTCTTCGGCTTTTTGGTTATCTTCAGATAATTTGTTACCGTCTTCTCCTGCACGTCTGTCTAATTCTGCTTTGACTTTATCGAGTTTTTGTTCAAACGGTTTACGTAAAAATAAAGGTACATCTCCGTCAACCAAGTCTTTGAGTTGTTTATGAACTGCTTTTAAATCTTCTGTTGAATAACTGCCTAATGCGTTAAAATCAATATCGCCGATATTAATTTCGGGCTTATCTCCTTCTTGACCGCCTGCTCCTTCCGGACCTTTTGGCGCTCCGGATTTACCTGTTTTTTCCAGTCCTTCGATAGATTTTGCAGTTGTAACTTCAGCGGCAGGAATATTGGGGGAAGCCTGTCTTACCCCTGCTCCCTGCATTTGACCGCTGACCATCTGGGCGTTTTTGGCAAAAATTGAGCCTGTCATTGATAAAGGGCTGCCGGGTTTAGGCGCATTTGTTCTGCCTGGCTTCCCGTTTAATTTGGCGCCCATCAGCTTTCTCAGGTCTATATTTGAATTACCGTTTACATTAAGTGACATGTATTCTCTCTCAAATTTATACGCTCTCTTTTATATAAAAAATTTATAAATAGCCCGATTTCACTACTTTCGGTTTTGTTTACAATTTGTTACATGAAATTTAATATTTGTTTTTGATATAATTTTTTAAGAGGGATAGAAATGACAAGAGGTTTGTTTATAACATTTGAAGGTGCTGACGGTTGCGGTAAAACAACCCAGATAAATCTTCTTAAAGAATATTTATCTGATAATGGTTATGATGTTTTTGTAACAAGGGAACCCGGTGCAAAAGGGCTTGGTGAAAGATTAAGAGATATTTTGCTTAATTATGACGGCGAAGTATCAGACAAATGCGAATCTTTTTTGTTTTTGGCTGACAGAGCGCAACACATTGATACTATTGTTAAACCGGCACTTGAACAGGGTAAAATTATTCTTTGCGACAGGCATACTGACAGTACGGTTGCCTATCAGGGGTATGGCAGAGGTCTTGATATAGAGCAAATTAATATGTTAAACAATATTGCAACAAACGGTTTAAAACCTGATTTGACATTTGTTTTTGATGTTGATATCCAAACTTCAATGAGCCGTGTCGCAGGGGAAAAAGACAGAATGGAAAGTTCAGGCAATGAATTTTTCAACAAAGTTCGGAACGGTTACCTTGAAATTGCCAAATGTGAACCTCAAAGGGTGAAAGTTATTGATGCAAAATTGCCGATAGATAAGGTTTTTGAACAGGTTTTATCAATATTTAAAACTTTTGAGCAATAAATCCTGTTTCGGAGATTTTCGGCTCATATTTCTTTATTTCGTACAAATCAATTTTTGATGAAAGGAAGTCGGAATTTCCACCTGTATTATCTTTGAGTTGTTTTTTTGTAAACCCTCGTTCCGCATACAATCTTGGTATATCGTTTTCAAATATTTTTTTATTTTTGAGCGCATAAGGAATCAAAGTATTGTAAATACTCAGCGCATCTTTGTAATTTCTCATTAAATAAAGCATATAAGCCTTGTCTGATAAAATATAAAATTCATTTTTTTTATCTTTTTGGGGATTAAGTGATGCGATTAAATCGTCATAATCATTTACGACAAAATCAGGCAGTCCGCTTGAGATACTGAACATTGATTTTATCCATAAGAGTTTTGCACGCTGTTGAATGTTTGTATTCTTTTGTGTTGCATATTCATTAAATATGTCTATTGCATTTTGCGAACCGTTTGATTTTTTCACTAAATAAAGCAAATTTGCAAATCTTACATAATCTTTTTCGGTAAATTTTTCCCCGTACATTCCGATGGCTTTTATGTAATTTTTTGATGCCCTGTCAAAATCTCCCGCAATATAATCCTCCTTCGCTCTGATTTCGTATATTACCGGAATTTCGGGGTAAATTTTTGTATAAATCGCTGATAAAATTTCTGCATTGTTATAGTTTGGTTTTTCTTTATTGGCACTGTGTATAATCATACCACGCAGAATGAAAGAAAAACCGATAAAAACTGTAAGAAGTATTCCTATAAAAGCAACTCTTGCAATATAATTTTTCAGGTATTGATGACTTTTTTCTTCGCTTACAGGCGGATTAAAATCTGTAATTGAATACTCCCCAAAGTTCTGAATAAGTTTTTCTTTATATTTCTCAGAACAGTATATTCTGCCGAAAAAGAACAGGACTATCCAAATTATTTCGCAAAGCAGAAAGCCCCCGAAATTATAAAGCAAACGAATAAATATAAAATATACTAAAATTGTAAGTATAATTGCATAAAGTCTGAATTTTTTACTCAAATACATTCGGTATTCAAGAACTGCTCCGGCATCTTTAACAGGTATTATTCTGTTATAAAAATTTCCGTTATTTTTAAACAGGCAGAAATTTTTAAAGACGGAATATTCGTCTTTGTGAACGTAGTACAAAAGCGGATTTGTAAGATTATTTATATATTGTTTAATATATTCTTTCATCTAAACCCCTGTTTTGACTAAATCCTGTTCAAATTTGAAAATATCTGTTGAAACTCTGATATTTTGATTAATATCAATAACATTCAAACTTTTAAATTCGTAAAGTGTACGAATTTTTTCGGGATGAAGTTCGTTTTCTTTTGCAAGCATAGCACCCAAAATGGCTTCCATGTGGGACATGGGCATCATATTTGACGGCAGAGTGTCAAATCCCCATTCGTTTTTGAGTGCCTGCTGGAGAAATTTGCAGTCCTGCGGAGAGCGGTCTTTGTAGCAGGAATTTAAGTGCATACTCTGTCTTGTCATATATATGTCAAATCTTGAAACGGTAATCCCTCTTTCAGTGAGTTCTCTGAAATAATCCGAACCTCTTGAACTGTGCCTTTGAGTCCAGTTATCCCTGTTTGGTATATTTTTGTTTGTCGCAACAGGCAGATAGGGTTTTGCCAAAATCCGCCATTTCCCCTCTAACATTGTCCTGTCATAAGGTACAGATGCACAAATTTTAGAGTTATTTAATGATGTGAAATTCTCAAAAAAGTAGATTACATCATTCATTTTGTATAATTTATCAAGTGTAATTAAGTTGTTATCTTCATCTATCACCGCTACTCCCGAGTCCATACCTGAACTTGATGCAAGCGATAAACCTATGTAGTAGTTCATTTCGTTTTTCCTATAATTTATAAATCTTTCGATATTTTATTTGTTTCAAGTTTATTTTCTCTTTTGAATATATTTTTTATGAAATTAAATATTCCAAAGGATTGTTTATTTGTATATGGAGTTTTTTCTTCTTTTTCTTTATCCAAACTTAACATTGTTTCATCAAGTTTAATCCCTGTATTTAGTAATATGTCCTGCTTAATCAGTTCAGGATTTACATCGTGAATGTAAAAAAAGGTATTTACTGCGCAATTTTCAATAATTAAAGCAAGCAAAAGATGCTCAGGTTCAGTTAAAGTATTATTATATTTTGCTATATGGAGTGCATTAAATAATATATTTTTTGCATGCGGAAGGAATGGCTGTTCAATGCTATCTCCTCCCATATCACCATATATATCTTCAATATATTTCTTTATATCGTCTGATTTTATGCCGTATTTATCCAAAATTTTGGTAATTTTACTCTCTTTCGCCTGTGTAATTCCAAATAGCAGGTGTTCCGGTCCGACAAAATTGTGACCAAAATTACGAGCAATCTCTTGTGCTTTTATGATAATATTCAATGAATTTTTTGAATAAAGTTCAAACATATTATTCCTTATTATAATTTTGTTGTAATAATCGGGCCGTCGTCGGTTGCGATTACCGTATGTTCAAAGTGTGCCGAAGGTTTGCCGTCAACTGTTGAAACAACCCATTCGTCTGCCCCGACAATAACGTCATCTCCGCCTAAGTTAAGCATCGGTTCTATTGCTATTGCATAGTTTGACTTGATTAAGGTTTTGTCACCGACACTGTAATTGTACAAAAACGGGTCTTCGTGCATGACATGACCGACTCCGTGTCCGCCGTACTGTCTTACAATACCGTAGCCTTCACGAATTGCAACTGCTTCTATGGCTTTTGAAATGTCGTCTAAAGTGTTCCCCGGTTTCATTTGCTCAATCCCTGCAAACAAAGCCTCTTCCGTTGTTACCATCAGTTTATGCACTTCGGGTGAAACTTTGCCGATTTCATAAGACCATGCGCTGTCGCCAACCATTCCGCCATAGGTTGCTCCGACATCAATGGCAATTATGTCGCCTTCTTTTAAAATAGCATTTTCTGACGGTATTCCATGGACTACCTGTTCGTTAATTGATGTGCAAATGCTTGCAGGAAATCCGTTGTACCCCAAAAATGTCGGCACTGCACGGTTTTCTTTGATAACCTTCATTGCATAGTTGTCAAGTTCTTTTGTCGAAATTCCCGGTTCAAGAACTTCTCTCATTTTTTCATGCACCAAAGCAACAATATGCCCTGCATGAATCATTTTTTTTATTTCGTCACGTGATTTTCTGTTAATCATATCCCTATCCTCTTATTTTAATATATCATAAATTAAAAATGATTTGCAATTATTGTAATCTTGTGAAAAAATCACTTTATGACTTTGTATTTAGACGCAGGAACTACATATTCAAAAATTATTTCAACCGATGAAAAAGTTGAAAAACTTACTCCTGTGCAAATAAGAAATAATATGAATTATTATCTTTTGGAATCAAAGTCGCTGAAAGATTTTGACCTGAAAATCAAGTCTGCCTGCGGACATATGTCGGGCTCGGATGTTCACGAAAATGAGATTATTGCGCTTGCAAAAGGTGCAAAAAAATATATTGACGACAATGCTACGGTGCTTGATTTGGGCAGTCGTGATGCAAAATGGATAAGTTTTAAGGACGGCAAATTTCACGATATGGACTGGAATACATCTTGTGCAAGTTCAACAGGGGCAACTGTTGAGATGCTTTTAAAATTCTACGATTTAAGTGTTGATGATTTGAAATTTAACCCCGAAAAATTTAATATTACCTGCGGTATTTTCGGGTTGGAAAAAATTATGGACTCTATTTCAAAGGGTGAAAATTCGGCTTGCGCCGTTTCAAAGTTTGTTCACGGGCTTGCATATAATGCGTGGAATTTTGCAAAGAAGCCCAAAAAATTATATTTGTCAGGCGGTTTTTGTGAAAATAAATGTCTTGTCGATTCTTTGAAAAATTATTGTGAAGTTGTGCCTTTAGGCAGATTTGTTCTTTGTGAGGGGCTGATTGATGAATAATCGTGAATTCGGCGCAAAAGGGGAAGATTTAGCTTGTGAATACCTCAAAAAGAACGGGTATGAAATAATAGAACGCAATAAGCATTTTTCAAAACTCTGCGAGGTTGATATTATTGCAAAAATAAAGAATAAAACTGTTTTTGTAGAGGTAAAAACCCGTAAAACTAACGCTTTTGGTACGCCTTTAGAGGCGATTACAAAATCAAAATATCAAAATATTAAAACGGGAGTTTTGACTTATGTTCAGGAACATAATATAAGAGATTATCAAATTGATGCAATCGGCATAACTATCTATCCTGAATTAAAAATAGAACATTTGAAAAATGTGTGATAATTTATATTATCGGTAGTTGTTCGCATTGTAAAACGACCTTGCCCCATTTCTTTGACCGCTCAAAGAAAGCGGTCATGGCAATTTTGAAAAACAAAACTGCCGATAATATAAACTATGAATAATTATTTGATTTTATGATAAAATACTTACGAAGGAGTATTTTATGCTAAGAGGACCTTTTTTGGACAGAACTTGGATGGCGCAGAATCCTGATTACGATTCGTC
>Ga0256405_10004089_pt1 | contig 28176 bp, 32 predicted proteins | sample RumenRJG_02DNA_FD_189096 | JGI IMG/M metagenome (GOLD analysis project Ga0256405, IMG submission 189096) | Bovine rumen microbial communities from Lethbridge, Alberta, Canada - RJG_02 | ecosystem: Host-associated > Mammals > Digestive system > Stomach > Rumen | place: Canada: Alberta... | reverse complement strand
AGGAGACCAGCTATGAATCTGTCAAGTAGTTAATAATAATTATTTGGCCATTATTAAACCTCATACTTACCTAAAAGTAAGTTAGAGATATATGAATTATGTTATAGTTCTTTGAAAATTTATCGTTTGAATTATTTAGTTATAAAGTCTTTGTCTGGATTATTTAATATCCAATAGATCCATCGACACAGCTTAGCTGCACAATGTCCTAAAGCGTTATAGTGAGACTTGCCTTGAGATATTTTAGTCTCATAATATCTCTTCATTGGTCCTTCAAATCGAGTCATATTGTATGCTGACCATATTAAGGCATATCTTAGTAATTTGCTGCCACGTTTAGACATTTTAGTTGTACCAGCTTGCCATGTGCCAGATTGTCTGATCTTAGGATCCAGTCCTGCATAAGCTATAAGTTTCTTTGCACATGAGAATCGGTCTATACTAATAATGGCAGACATGATATAACCGATTTCAATATCGTTGATTCCCTTTATTTTATGTAAGGGTGATTCAATAACTAGTGGGTGACTAATTATTGATTTTTCGATTATATCTATCTGCTTTTCCTTGATTTGTAATGTTTCAATACATTGAATGATATTAAGACCTATGGCTTTCGAATAAAAGCCTATAGAAGATTTAGCTGTTTCTTTAACTGTTTCGATTTTAGATAGATTGTATTTTCCTTTAGACGCTTCTTTAGCCAGTTTCTTAAGATGATCAATTCTTACCTTACTTATATCTAAGGCAGTAGGATATTTCTTGAGAATAGCTCTGATGGCTTTACAATGAATATCTACGCTAGTTTCTAGTTCAGGAAACACTCTATCTAGATAAGATTTAAGTTTAATCTTCATCTTTGATGAATCAATCATTAGAAACTTTCTTTGAAGAGATAATTCTTTAAGTTCATTACTTAAGAACTCTTCATTAACTAAATTAGAATATTCAAACGATAAAAACTGTGCGATGGCTCTAGAATCGATATTATCGTTCTTAGCGTCTCGCAAAGAAATAGATCTAAACTTATTAGTCATATAAGGGTTGATAAGATAACACTTATATTTACTAGTAGTTAGATAGTTGAATAAAGTTTGGTGATAGTGTCCGGTTGACTCAAATCCGACAACTACTTCTTTAGACTTATTCAACTTAGATAAATGCGATAATAACGACTTAAAACCTTTAGAGTTATTATCGAAGTGAAGTGAATCAAGTACTATTTCTCCTGTTGAAGGATCATAGATACTTGCGACGTGTTCATATTTAGCTACGTCGATGCCACAAAACAACTTGGTCATAAAATAAGACCACCTTTCTAGAAACCTTGTCATTTCTATAGTGGTCTTATCGTGTAACCTTGCGTGACATAAAGGCATCTTAACCTATCCAGCTATCAACAGAATGATAAGTCACTATAGATTCACTCTCCTTGAAGTAGATAAACCATATGGGCTTATAAGAATACTAAGGTTTCATCTACATTCTATTAAAGGTTGGAAAGGAAAGTGATACTTATGTACGACAAGGTATGTTTGTATCATACAAGGGACTTATGGCTTATCAAAAAGTAAAAGGTACATTTGATTTACTCGCAAAAGATCTATATAAGTTTAATTTACTAAATGATTTATTTAGACATTTTTTAGATTTATATGGATATAGCGAAATCAAAACACCAGTCTTTGAATTTACTGATGTTTTTAAGAAAGATAATGACACTTCTGATATGGTCACTAAAGAAATGTATACTTTTTCTATGAATAATAAAGATTCTTTGACTTTAAGACCTGAAGGTACTGCAGGAGTTATTAGATCTTTTATAGAAAATAAAATGTATGCTGATCCAGAATTACCTATTAAATTAGGTTATATTGAAGAAATGTTTAGACATGAAAATGCTCAAAAGGGTAGACAAAGACAATTTACACAAATGGGTATTGAATGTATTGGTGATAAAAATCCTTTAATAGATGCTGAAGTTATAGCTTTAGGTTATTTCTTTTTAAAGACCATAGGTTTAAACGATTTAAAAGTCTTAATTAATTCTTTAGGTGATAATGATTCTAGACTTAAATATAAAGAAGAATTAATTGAATATTTTTCACAATATAAAGATGAATTATGTTTTGATTGTCAAAATAGATTATTAAAGAATCCTTTAAGAATTCTAGATTGTAAAAATGATGCTGATAAAGAATTTGTAAAAAATGCTCCTAAGATGAAATTATCTAAAGAGTCTGAAGAATACTTTGATTTAGTTAAACATTATTTAGATGTCTTAAATGTACCTTATGAAGTTAATGATAAGCTTGTTAGAGGACTAGATTATTATACTGATACAGTATTTGAAGTTATCTCCACAAATGAAGCTAATGGTGCCCAATCAACTATTTTTGGAGGAGGAAGATACGACAATCTCATTAAAGAGATGGGTGGTCCTGATATATCAGGTATTGGTTTTGCAATAGGATTAGAAAGATTAATAATACTTGCGGATGCTGAAAATGTATTTGATGAGTATAAAAAAGAAATAGATTGTTATGTAATTAATCTATATGAAAATCCTGATTATGCTTTAGAAGTATTAGAAGATTTAAGAAATAATTCTTATAAAGCAGAAATGGATTATTATTCTAGATCTTTAAAAGCACAATTTAAATCATCAGATAGAAAAAATGCAAGATTTGTATTAATAATCGGTGAAGATGAAGTTAATAGTAATACAATCACTTTAAAAGATAGTCTTACAAAAGCTCAAGAAACTATTAAACATGAAGAATTAATCGATCGTTTAGATCAATTGTTGGAGGATTATTATGAATAGAGATCATACATGTGGACAATTAAGAAAAGCTGATGCAGGTAAAACAGTTAAACTTGCAGGATGGGTATCTAAAAGAAGAAATTTAGGTTCTATTGTTTTTATTGATTTAAGAGATAGATATGGTATTACCCAAGTTACTTTTGATGATAATCATTCTGATCTTGTTAAAGATGTAAGAAATGAATATGTAATAGAAGTAGAAGGTGTAGTTAATTTAAAAGATAATCCTAATCCTAAACTTGAAACAGGAGAAATAGAAGTTATCGCAAATTCTTGTAAGGTATTATCTGAAGCAAAAACAACACCAATGATTATTGCTGATGAAACAGATGCATTAGAAGATTTAAGATTAAAATATCGTTATTTAGATATTAGAAGAAATCCTATTAAAGATAAATTAATCCTAAGAGATAAAGTAACTAGTATTGTAAGAAATGTACTACATGAAGATGATTTCATTGAAGTAGAAACACCAATTTTATCTAAATCTACACCAGAAGGTGCTAGAGATTATTTAGTTCCTTCTAGATTGTATAAAGGTAAATTCTATGCATTACCTCAATCTCCTCAACAATATAAACAATTATTAATGATTGGTGGTATTGATAGATATTTTCAAATTGCTAGATGTTTTAGAGATGAAGATTTAAGAGCTGATAGACAACCTGAATTTACACAAATTGATATTGAAATGTCTTTTGCAGATGAAAATGATATCTTTAATGAAGTTGAAAAAGTAATGAAACAAATCTTTAAAGAAATTAAAGGTATTGATAATTTAGAATTTCCTAGAATTACTTATGTAGATGCTATGGATAAATATGGTTCTGATAAACCAGATTTAAGATTTAATAATGAAATGATTAATTTAAATGATTTATTCAAAAATACATCATTTGAAGTATTTAAGAATTGCATTAATAATAATGGATTGATTAAAGCTTTATTAATTAAGAATGTATCTAGTAAATTATCAAGAAAGAAATTTGATGAATATACAGAATTTGTAAAGATATATAAAGCTAAAGGTTTAGCATATTTAAAATATGATGATAATACATTTACTGGTTCATTAAATAATGCTTTAAATGATGATGAAAAGAATTCATTAAAGACGCATTTAAATATTGAAAATGGCGATGTTTTATTTATCGTAGCTGATAATCCAAAAGTATCACAAACTGCTCTAGGATCTTTAAGAAAGAAGCTAGGAGAAGATTTACAGTTAATTGATAAAGATAAGTATGCTTTTGCATGGATTACAGATTTTCCAATGTATGAATATTCAGAGGAAGAAAATAGATGGGTAGCAGCACATCATCCATTTACTGCACCAAAAGATGAAGATGTTGATAAATTAACAACAGATCAAGCAAATTGTTATTCAAGAGCATACGATTTAGTATTAAATGGTTATGAATTATTATCTGGTTCTGTTAGAATCCATAATTCAACAATGCAAGCAAAAGTTTTTGATGCTTTAGGTTTAACTAAGGAGCAAATTCAAAACAAATTTGGATTTTTTATTGAAGCATTTGAATATGGTGCACCACCACATTGTGGAGTAGGTATAGGTCTAGAAAGATTAGTTATGATACTATCTGGTACAGATAACATCAAAGATGTAGTAGCATTCCCTAAGACTGCAACAGCATACGATCTAATGGCAGATGCGCCAAATATTGTAGATCAAGATCAATTAGATTTCTTAAATCTAGAGATAAAAAAAGATTAAAATAAACAAAAATACAAGCATGAATCTATAGATAAATGCTTGTTTTAACAATAGTTTTTACTATAAATTTTACAGGCGTAAATGAGATAAAAACTATTAAAGCAGATGATTTAACATACCCAAATAAAGGTGATTATATAACTATTTTGGTTGATAACTCTTAATATAGAGTTGCTAAACAAACAAGTGATGGAAATCATACATTTTTGTTGAGCTCATTTTTACTAGGTGGAAAAATGAAGTATTCTAATAATTCTAAAAATGATTATGAAGGTTCTGTTCTTCAAGCGTATGCAAATGGAATATTTGAGAACTTAAATAGTAAGATAAAAGGTGCGTTGGTTGAGCAAACTAATCTAAAGCAGTACTCGTACACAAGCGAAATTGGCAATCATAATGGAGATACTGAGTTTACAGGTCAAAAATATGTTTTTCCACTAGATATAAAAGATTTAAATGATTATGCTGCTGGAGTTTCTGGTTCAAGAAATATTTCTAAAAAAATGAATGAGTTGTTTTTAAAGAACCTGTAACTACCCGAGCTTTTATTTGGTTGATGTCAAAATATAAATCATATTCTGATTGCGCAGCTTTTTATGATACAACAAATAGAATTCAGTTAGATTCTCATACTTCTGTTAGCAATAGTAATCAAAATGCTCACCATGCATTCGTTGCAGATTTAGATAAACTAACAACTAAGATTACTATCTCATTTGATATGAATGGTGGTACATACATTTGTATTATCGGTGTTTATAATTTGGTAGTTCCAAAAGGTGCAAGTGTTTTATTACCTAAGCCAAGTAAAGATGGTTATACATTTGATTACTTGGAAGGTTCAAGATATGAAGCAAATAAAGAATATGTCTTTGAGGATAATCACAATTTAAAAGCTATTTGGATCAAAAAAACTGATCCAGTAACTCCTTCATATGTAGCTCCTAAAACAGGAATTGAATAAAGTACGGTTAGCCTTTACTAACCCATATATTCAGGTGTTATAATGTTTTTGAAGTAAAGGAGGGTTGTGAAGTGCCAGTAAAAATTGATAGAGAATTATGTATTGGCTGTGGCGCATGTGTTGGTGTATGTCCTACTGAATCATTAAGCCTTGATGAAGAAGGTAAGTCAGTAGTTAACGAAGAAACATGTGTTGACTGCGGTGCTTGCATTGCAACATGCCCAGTAGCTGCTATTTCTGAATAATTATTATTCAAAACCAAGTGAAAACTTGGTTTTTTTATTGTTTTTGATAAGATATAACTATGAAGAAAAACGATTATATTTTACCTTCAATTAATGATGCTAGAAGAAGAAGTAAGGACAGTGTTGATACTGTAACTTTTTCATTAGATGAAAAATATATTAATCTTGGTAAAGATAAAAAATATTATATTATTACTCATGGTTGTCAAGCTAATCAAAGAGATTCTGAGACCATGGCAGGCTTATTAGATGCTATGGGATATATAAGTACTGATGAAGATAAAAAAGCTGATGTCATCATTATAAATACTTGTGCAGTAAGACAAGGTGCTGAAGAAAAAGTATTAGGTGAAGTAGGTGCTTTAAAAAGATTAAAAACTAATAATCCTGATTTAATTATCTGTATTGCTGGATGTATGGCACAAGAAGAAGATACAGTTAAATTAATTATGGAAAAATATCGTCAAGTTGATATTATTTTTGGTACACATAATATTACTTCTTTACCTAAGTTACTATATGAAGTTAATACTACTAAACAAAGAAAAGTAGAAGTATTCTCTAAGATGGGTGAGATTGTTGAATCAGTTCCAGCAACAAGATTCATGTCGCATAAAGCTTGGGTAAATATTATGTATGGTTGTGACAAATTCTGTACTTATTGTATAGTTCCATATACTAGAGGGAAAGAAAGATCTAGAGATAAAAATGATATTATTTTTGAGGTTGAACAATTAGTTAAACAGGGCTATAAAGAAGTATGTTTATTAGGACAAAATGTTAATGCATATGGTAAAGATTTAAGTGATGATTATGGTTTTGCGGATTTATTAAATGATGTTGCAAAAACTAGTATCCCAAGAATACGTTTTATGACATCTCATCCTTGGGATTTTAATGATAAGATGATTGAAGCTATAAAAAATAATAAGAATATTATGCCTTATATACATCTTCCTATTCAATCTGGTAATTCTGAAGTATTAAGAAGAATGAATAGAAGATATACTAGAGAAGAATATTTTGAACTATTTGATAAATTAAAAAAACAATTACCTGGTTTTGCTTTTTCTACAGATATTATTGTAGGCTTTCCAAATGAATCTGATGAAGCTTTTGAAGATACTTTAAGTGCTGTAAAACATTGCGAATATGATAATGCATTTACTTTTATCTATTCAAAAAGAAGTGGTACACCAGCTGCAAATTTTGAAGATACAATAGATCAAAAAACTAAAGAAGAAAGACTACAAAGATTAAATGAATTAGTTGCCTATTATGCAAATAAAAACAATCAAAAGTATCAAGATCAAATAGTTGAAGTATTAGTAGATGGTTTAAGTAAAAGAAATTCTAATGTTTATTCTGGTTATACTCCAGAGAATAAACTTGTGAATTTTACAGGTGATAATATTGAGGTTGGACAAATTGTTAAGGTTAAGATTACAAAAGTATTATCTTTTTCCTTAAATGGTGAAATGGTGAAGGTGTAAATAGATGAAGAATTAATTTCCTTACAACTTAGATAACGCTTTAATAAGTTGAAATATTTCCAAAGCGTGAAAGGAGATTAATTTAATATGCTTAAAATAAACAATTTAACAATCACAACTCATACTGGTAGAGTTTTATTAAAAGACTTTTCATTTAATTTAAATAATAATGACAAGATTGCTTTAATTGGTGAAGAAGGTAATGGAAAATCTACATTACTTAAAATAATTTCAGGAATAGATGTAAGTGATTATGTATCTTATGAAGGAGATATTATTTGTAGTGATAGAATTTCTTATTTACCACAGACTATAGAAGAAAAATACTTAGATTTAGAAGTATTAGAATATATAAATGATGATATTGACTATAATCATTTATATTCATTAGCTATTGATCTAAATATTAATATTGATTTACTAGAAAATCGTAAACTTAAAACACTATCAGGTGGTGAAAAGATTAAAGTATCTTTATTAAAAATACTCTATAATTATCCAGATATCTTATTACTTGATGAACCTACTAATGATATTGATTTAAAATCACTAATCTGGTTAGAAGAGTTCATATTAAATTTGAATATACCTGTTTTATTTATTAGTCATGATGAATCACTTCTTGAAAGATGTGCTAATGGTATCTTACATCTTGAACAATTAAAAAGAAAAACTGAAGCTCATATGACATATAGTGGTAGTACATACAATGAATACTTAAAATATCGAACTGATTTAATTAATAAGACAAATATGCTTGCGAAAAAGGAAAAAGCAGAATTTAATAAACAGCTAGATAAATGGAGACAAATATATCAAAAAGTAGATCATGCCCAAAAAACAATTACTAGAGCTGATCCTCATTCAGGTCGTCTATTAAAAAAGAAAATGCATGCGGTTAAGTCACTACAAAGAAATCTAGATATTAAAAAAGAGAATTTAACTAAAAAATATGAACCAGAAGAAGCTATTAATATTTTCTTTGATGATATAGATATAAATCCAAATAAAGAACTATTAGATTTATCTTTAGATGAATTAAAGATAAATGATAGATTATTGTCTAAAAATATTCATTTAAAAGTTCTTGGTAAAGATAAGATATGTATTATTGGTAATAATGGTTCAGGTAAATCTACTTTAATAAAAATTATTTATAAGATTCTTAAAGATAGATCTGATATTAAATTAGGATATATGCCTCAAAATTATTATGAAGTAATGGATTATAATCTTAATCCTATTGAATACTTATGGAATAAGGAAAGTATTAAAGATAGAATTAAAATACAAAACTATTTAGGTGCTTTAAAGTTTAAAGAAGAAGAGATGAATCATTCTATTGCTGAATTATCTGAAGGCCAAAAATGTAAGATATTGCTTATTAAAATGATTTTAGATAAATGTGATGTCTTATTAATTGATGAAGCTACTAGAAATTTGTCTCCTCTATCCAATCCTAAAGTAAGAGAAATATTGAATAATTATAGTGGAACTATTATTTCTGTATCACATGATAGAAAGTTTATTAATGAAGTAGTAGATAAGGTATATGAACTTAATGATAACGGATTGAAACTGATTAGTTGATTATATTAATATGTTAATATAACAATAAAGGAGAAAAGATGGCTGCGAGTGTTTCGAAATATTTGCTTATTGAAAATTACATTCTAGAAAATATAGAAAAAGGTAAATATAAACCAGGTGATAAAGTAGATAGTGAATCAGTTTTAAAAAAGAAATTTAATGTCTCAACAATTACCGTTAGAAAAGCTTTTAATGATTTAATAAATTCAGGTTATCTATATGGTGTGCAAGGTGTTGGTACATTTGTAGCTAAAAAAAGTATTGTTAGAGGTCTTACATCTATTTCTTTTGCGGAAGAATTAAGACAACAAGGTTATTCTACAAGACATGAAATAATCGATCTACAAGAAATTAAAGATCCAATGATTAGCAAAATACTTGGTATAGATTCGGATAAAGATCTAATATGTTTAAAAAGAGTAAGATATGCGGATAATACCGCAGTTGCCTTCCATATATCTTATATACCTTGTTTAGATTTTAATCAGGCTAAAGATATATATAAATCAAGTTCTTTATACTCTGTATTTAAAAAATATGGCCACGAAGTTGATTGGGTACAAGAAACTTATTCTGTTGAAAATCTTAATGATAAATTAATATGTGATAAATTAAAATTAAAAAAAGGCGAGTCGATCTTTTTTACTAAAAGAATTGCTTATGATGAATTAGATAATGCTATAGAATATGGAGAAACTTATTTTGTGAAAGATTTCTATTCCGTCACAGTTACAATTGATTCCCACAAACGATAATGTGTCATTGACACATTTTTTTTATTGATTTTTTATTTATTTCCTTTATAATAAAGTTGATAGGTTAATATATTAATATAATAAGATAAGGAGATAAAATATGGGCAAATTATATGTGAGAGTTGATGATCGTTTAATTCACGGACAAATTGTTACGGCATGGGCTATTAATTTAGGGATAGAGAAAATAATTGCTGTTGATGATACTCTAGCTAGTAATACTATGCTTAAATCTATTATGACGATGGCTGCTCCTAAAGAATATGAGCCTGAAATTATTACTACTAACGAAGTAAAAAATTCTTTAAAGAATAATGAAAATAAAACAGTTTTATTAATAACAAGACAAATTAGAAGCTTAGATTCTCTTATTGATTGTATAAAAAACTGTGTTGATTTAAATTTAGGGAATATTTCATTACAAGATAATACAATAAAAACTTTAGAAGCTTATGCAGGTAGGACTTTTTCTTTGACTAAGCAAGATGTAGATACTTTAGATAAGATTCTTGATGCTGGAATTACAGTTATGTGTCAATTAGTTCCATCTGAAAAAAGATATGAATATTCTGATTTAAAAGTTAAATAGGTTTTAATGCGTTATCGCATAAACATAATTTTATAAGAAAGGGGAGACTATATGACAGTCTTACAAGCAGTATTAATTGCTTTATTTACCTACTTAGCAGCAATTGGCTCTGCAGTAGGTAACACTATCGGTTGGTATGATTTAGGTCGTCCACTGGTAGCTTCATTCATTGTCGGTATTATTATGGGCAATGTTCCTGTAGCTGTAACCTTAGGTTTATTACTTCAATTAGCTAATTTAGGTTCAGTTACTCCAGGTGGTGCAGTTGGATGGGATTTATCTTATGCAACTTATATTGGTGTAGCATGTGCTTTAGCATTCCATAATGGGGATATGGCTACTACTACCGCTTTAATGTGGGCATTTTCTACAGTAGGTGGTGCGATTGGTGTTGCCATGTGGAATTTGGTTTACGCTTTAGACTTATCTGTAAACCGTGTTGCTATGGCAGGCGCTGAAGAAGATAATCCTAAAAAGATTGTTTTTGCCAATGGTGTTTTAGGTAATTTAATTGGTTTTGTATGTAGATTTATTCCAGCGTTAGTTATATTACTAACTACTGCAGTAGCAGGCTCACAATCTGGTTTAAATGTTGCTGAACTAATTCCTAGTTGGTTAGTAACAGTTCTAACTACATTCGGCGGAATGATGGCTGCATTAGGTATGGGTATTTTATTATCTTTCTTGATGAAAAAACCTTGGCATTTTGCAGTTTTCCTATTAGGCTTTGTATTAGTTAAGTACTTTGGTTTATCTACAATGGCAATTGCAGTTATCGCAATCTGTGTTGCAGTTATTTACTATGAAATCCTAAATAATCAAAAGGAGGCTAAGTGATTATGACAAGAAAAACATTAAAACAAGAAACTTTAAATAAAGCTTGGCGTAATTGGTATTTTTGGCATGGTTCTTCTCAACAAGCAGAAACAATGTTGGGAAATGCAGTAGGTCATGCAATGGCTCCAGTTATTGAAGAATTATATTCTGATAATAAAGAAGAAAGAATTAAAGCGTATAAAAGATCGTTAACATTATTTAACACTGAACAACAGGTTGGTGCTATTTGCCCAGGCTTATTCTGTGGTATGGAAGAAGCTAATGTTAATGGTGAATTAAATGAAGAAGTTATGCAAGCTGTTAAAGTTGGCTTAATTGGTCCTACTTCAGCTATTGGCGATAGTTTATGGGTAGCTACAATTATTCCGCTTTTAATTACAATTTGTATGTCTATTACAAACTTTGGTGGTACTTTCTATTATGTTGGACCATTATTATATGCAATTGGTTATCCAATCTTAACTGCAATTATATCTAAAAGATTATGGAATCTTGGATATAAAGCAGGTTTAGAAGGTGTTCATCAATTTATGAATTCTGGAACTTTAGATATTTTAACTAAAGCAATGACAGTTTTAGGTTTATTAGTTGTAGGTGCTTTGACTGCCTCAAATGTATCTGTATTTGTTCCGGTTATGATTACTCCTCCAGGAGGTGAAACTGCTGCAATCAATTTAGATGCTTTAATCAATCAAATCTTCCCAGGTATTTTAGGTCTATTATTAACACTATATGTATATAGATTATATACAAAGAAAAATGTATCTCCGTTAAAAATAATGGCTTTAGTATTAGTAATCTCTATAATTCTAACAGCATTAGGTTATTTAACTGGTGTATATGCATAAGGAGGAAGAAATGTCTAATTTACATTATGTAGAAGGTATTTTGCCTATAATCAACAAAATTGATGAAACGCAAGCAGATAATATTAAAAAAGCTGCAGATATTTGCGCTGAAGTTATAAATAGTGGAAAAATGGTTCACTTATTTGGATCAGGCCATTCAGTCTTGCCAATTCAGGATATGTTTCCTAGATATGGTGGTGTAGTAGGTTGGCATCCGTTAATGGATCCAAATCTTATGTGGTCAAATGTAATTGGTCCAAATGGCGCAAGAGAATTATTATGGATTGAAAGACAAGAAGGCTATATTGAAAAATTCTTGCAATCATTTAATCTACAAGAAGGTGAAGCAATGATTGTATATTCGCATGGTGGCGCAAATGCAGCTCCAATCGAAACAGCAATCTATGCGAAAAAACTTGGTTTAAAAGTTATAGTTGTAACCTCTGTTGATAACTATAAAAATGGATCTAAACCATCTCATTCTACTGGCAAGAAATTAGCTGATTATGCAGATATATTAATTGATAATTGTTGTCCACTTGAAGATGCATTAGTTAAGATTCCAGGATATCCTCAACCAGTAGGCGCTTCTAGCACTGTGGGTGCTATTGTGGTTACACAAGCTTTAGCTGCTGAAACAGCTTTGCGTTTAGAAAAACTTGGACACAAACTATATACATTTGTTTCACCAAATGTTGAAGATTGTCCAAAAGACTGGACTGACCAAGTATATGCAAATTATACAGAAGTAGTAAGAAGAAATAAGAATTAGAAAAATATCTTTTACCTTGTTAAAAGCGTTGGTTTAATTCCAACGCTTTTTATTTGAAAATAAAATATAATTAAATTATAATTTTATTAGTTTTGGAGGAATATAATTAGTGCAAAAAATACGTTTAATGGCACTTGGTGGTCTTGACGAAGATGGCAAGAATATGTACCTAGTGGAAATTGATGGTGATATTTTTATTGTGGATGCTGGCTTAAAGTATCCTAGTGAAAATGAGCAACTTGGTATTGAATATATCATTCCTGATTTTACTTATATTCTTGAACATAAAGATAGAGTAAAAGGTATTTTTATATCTCATGGTCATGATGATGTTATGTCTAGCTTAGGACATCTTTTATCACAAATTGATATAGAAATATATGCTACAGCTCTAACAGCTAAATTAATTGAATTAGATTTAAAGAAACATAAACTAAAAAATAAACATATTAATATAGTTAAAAGACATGACACTTTTAAAGTAGCTGGTCATACTATACATACTTTCCCAGTTATGCAATCTATTGCTGATGGAGTGGGATTTGCTTTTGAGAGTGATAGCGGCATGATTGTCTATACATCTGAATTTGTATTTGATTATGATTTCTTGAATAAAGCATTTTCTATGGATATTAATGCATTATCGGAAATGGGCAAGAATAATGTTTTAGTATTATTATCTGAATCTACAGGTTCTTCTAGAAAAGGTTATACTGCTCCTAAACATCGTATTTCTGATCATGTTGAACATTATTTTGAAGAAATTGATAAACGTATTATTGTTACATTATATAGACAGAATTTATTTAGGATTATTGAAGTATTAGAATTAGCACATAAATATAAGAAAAAAGTATTCTTTTATGATGATGAACATGTCAAAATGTTAAATATTGTTGATGATTTGGGTTATTATAAGATACCTAAAGATATCATCATCAACAAGAAAGATTTTAATAATAATTTAAAAAACGTTGTATGTGTTGTATCAGGATCTGGTAATCAAGTATTTAAACTAATGAATAATATTGCTATTGGTGAAGATAGAATAATAGAACTTCATCAAGAAGATACTGTTATTATTGCTTCTCCTGTAGTTCCAGGTACCGAAAAAGATGCTACAGCTATGGAAAATGATTTATATAAAGCTGATGTAAAGATCGTTAAATTAAATGCTAAAGAAATATTATCAATGCATGCATCAATTGAAGATTTAAAAATGATGTTGTATCTAATTAGACCTAAATATTATTTACCAATTAAAGGAGAATATTCAGATTTAATTAATAATGCAGATATTGCTGTAGATATGGGCTATACACCTGATAAGATTGTAATCTTAGATAATGGTCAATTTGCTGACTTTGAAAATGGTAGATTAGCTTCTACTAGTGATCATATAGAATTAGAAGATAAATCTATTGATGCCTCAGATATGCAAGATGTATCTGGTATGGTTTTAAAAGATAGACAAACTTTATCAACAGATGGTGCTATAATATGTGGTGTTGTCTTAGATTTCAATTCTAAGAAGATTATTGGTGGTCCTGATGTACAATCTAGAGGTGTTATCTATCTAAAAGATGCTGACCATATCTTAAATGAAATAGGAAATATCCTTATTTCAACAATAGAAAGAAATGTTCAAGATAACTCATATGAAAATATGAAAGTTCGCATGGAAGCAAGAGAGGCAATTTCAAAATATGTCTTAAAATCAACTGGTAAAACACCAATGATACTTCCAGCAATCGTGGAAATTAATTTAGGTGAATAGTAGTGGCTAGAAAAACTAAGAAAAGTTCAAATAACTCTAAGATGAAATGGTTAATAATTTGCTTATTACTGGCAGTATTAATCTTTTTTACTGTAACTAAGATGGGTTTATTTGGAATTCTAATGAATAATTTCTTTAGTTATTTTCTTGGATCTTTATTTATAATTCCAATCTTAACTTTATTTATTTATAGTTTTTATAATATTCTTTTTGATAAGAAAATTTCAGATAAAGTAAAAGCTGGTTTATTTATATTTGTATTATTTTCTATATTATTAAGTGCTTTTATAGCTGATGAATTAGAAAACTTTTCACAGCTTGGTAAATATATTAGTGAAAATATAGGAATGCTATCAAAACCAGAAATCTTTACTTTTACTGGTGGCATACTTGGTAATTTCTTATATGCTTTATTTACTAGTATAGTATCAAGAACTGGTACATTAATAATCATGATTTTATTGTTTGTGATATCAATGATTTTAATTGTTCCATCACAAACTTATAAAAATGCTTATGACACAACAAAAACACATGTTTCACAAACTAAACATGCTATAGACATAAGAGTTGAAGAAAGAAAAGAAGCTTTAGCAAGAGCTGAAGAAGAAAGAAAAGCAAGACAGGCTGAAGAGATGGCAAGACTTGCTGAACAAGAAGAATTGCGTCTTCAACAAGAACAAGAACTTTTAAGAAAACAAGAAGAAGAAAGAATACTTGAACAAGAAAGACAAGAAGAATTATTAAGAAAACAAGAAGAATTAAAAAAGAAACAAGAAAGAGAAAAAGTATTATCTAAATCTTCTACTTTTATTAATCTAAGTGATGCTGAATTATATGGAAAAAGAAAAGTATCTAAAAAAGTTGAAGATGATGTAGTAGAAGAAGAAGAAGTTAAAGAAACTCATAAAGATGAAATACCTTTTGTAAGACAAGTTAAAAAAGATGAAGTTAATGAGGATAAGAAAGTATTAAAGCCTGTAAAGAAAAAAGGTGCTTATAAATTACCTAAACCTTATACAGATTATCTAGAAGCATCTAGTAGTGCATCTTCTTCAGTTAATAAGACTTCTGCTAGCGCTAAAGGAGAAAGACTTTTAGAGGTATTAAGTAGTTTTGGAATCCATGCTTCATTATTAAATACATATATTGGTCCTTCTGTTACTAAATTTGAAATTAAACCTGATAGTTCTGTTAAGATAAATCGTATTATGAATATTTCTGATAATATCAAGATGGAATTAGCTGCAAAAGATATTAGAATTGAAGCTCCAATGCCAGGAAGAAGTGCTGTAGGTATTGAGATACCTAATGTAGAGCCAATTCCTGTTAAAATGATTGATTTAGCAAATAAAAAACCTTTTATGGAAAAAGATAGTAGTTTATTATTTGCTTTAGGTAAGGATTTAATGGGTGATGCAGTATATTGTGATTTAGCTAAGATGCCTCACTTATTAATTGCAGGTGCTACAGGTTCAGGTAAATCTGTATGTATAAATACAATTATTACTTCATTTTTATTAAGAACTAATCCTGATGATGTAAAGCTTGTTTTAGTAGATCCTAAGAAGGTTGAATTTACACCATATAAAGATATTCCACATCTATTATGGCCTATTATTGATGATGCGCAAATGGCTTCTAATATGCTTAAAAAAGTGGTTGTTATTATGGAAGAAAGATATGATTTATTCGCATCTACTGGTGTTAGAAATATCTCTAGCTATAATGAACAAGTTATACAATACAACTCTAATCTATCAAAAGATGAAAAGCCTATGGAAAAACTACCTTATATGGTTGTAATTATAGATGAGTTAGCTGATTTAATGGCAATTGCAGGTAAAGATGTAGAATTATCAATTCAACGTATTACTCAACTTGCTAGAGCTAGTGGTATCCATTTAATAGTAGCAACACAAAGACCTTCAACTGATGTCATTACAGGTTTAATTAAATCTAATATTCCTTCAAGAATTTCTTTTGCTGTTGCCAGTTCTATTGACTCTAGAACAATACTAGATCAAACAGGTGCTGAAAGATTATTAGGAAATGGTGATATGCTATATTATCCACAAGGTGAATCAGCTCCAATAAGAATGCAAGGTGTATATGTTACTGATAGAGAAATAAATAGAATTACAAAATATGTTAAATCACAAGCTGATCCTGAATATGAAGATTCTTATTATGAATTCTTAACTAATATGAATGGTAGCACTGTAATGGCTTCAGGAAGTGCTAATGCTGATAGTATGGATTCGTTATTTGATGAAGTAGTAGAGTTTGTTAAGATGCAACAGAAAGCTTCCACATCTTTACTACAAAGAAGATTTGGCATAGGTTATAATCGAGCTGCAAGACTAATAGATACTTTAGAAGATAGAGGTATAATTGGTCCTGCAAATGGCTCAAAGCCTAGAGAAGTATACTTAAAACCTGATGAAGAATAGTTAATAACTATTCTTTTTTTTGAGATTAATTTGACACTGATTTGGGACTAAGTTGGGACTATTTTTGTTTTATTTAATGTTATTGTATTCTTGCAAGTAACAAGAAAGGAGGAAAATGAATACATTTAATATATTTGGAAAAATTATTGAAGAACCAGAAAAGATAGTTACTAGTAATGGTACTAAGATGTGTAAATTAAAAGTTTCTGTAAATAAGAATAATACTGATCAAGAAATTACACATGATATTCTAGATGTCGCATTATTTAGAAAACTAGCTGAAGAAGAATATGATGTAGGACAGTATGTAGCAATTAATGGCAAACTTACATCTAATTCTTACAAAAATGAAAACAATACATATAATTTCATTAATTTAATCGCAAATAATATTGAAGTTATAAGTGGATAATGAGTTGCTTAGGCAACTCATTTTAATTAAATGTAATATAATATAGATATGTTTGATTCATTACAAGAAAAATTAATTAAAACCCTAAGAAATGTTCAAGGTAAGGGTAAATTATCAGAAAGAAATATGGAGGAAACTCTAAGAGAAATTAGAGTTGCTTTACTTGAGTCTGATGTTAACTATGGTGTTGTAAAAGACTTTTTAGAAAAAGTTAGACAAGAATCTTTAGGTCAAGATGTTTTAAATTCTGTAGAGCCAGGACAATTATTAGTTAAGATAGTTCATGATGAAATTATTAAATTATTAGGTGATGATGATAATGAACTCATTTTTAATGAAGATGGTTTAACTAAGATTATGATTGTGGGTCTACAAGGTACAGGTAAGACTACTCAACTTGGAAAACTTGCTAATTATTTAAAGAAAAGAAATAAGAAACCTATTATGATTGCAGGTGATATTGTTAGACCTGCCGCAATTGAACAGCTTCAAACTCTTGGTAAACAAATTAATGTTGAAGTTTATTCTGAAGGTCTTGATGTCGATGTATTAACACAGATTAATAATGGTGTTGAATATGCTAATAAGAATAATTATGATGTTGCTTTAATCGATACTGCAGGAAGACTTCAAATTGATGAAGAATTAATGGATGAATTAAAAAAGATTAAAGACAATATTCATCCTGAAGAAATATTATTAACTGTAGATGCTTTAACAGGTCAAGATATAGTTAATGTATCTAATGCTTTTAATGAGCTTTTAGACGTTACAGGACTCATTCTAACGAAGTTTGATGGTGATTCTAAGGGTGGATCTGCCTTATCAGTAAAAGCTGTTACAGGAGTTCCTATTAAGTTTACTGGTGTTGGTGAAAAAATAAATGATTTAGAACAATTCTATCCAGAAAGACTTGCTCAAAGAATACTAGGAATGGGTGATGTTGTATCATTTGTTGAAAAAGCTCAAGAAGAAATGGATATGAAATTGGCTGAACAAACAGCAAATAGATTAATGGCTGGTAAGTTCACAATGGATGATCTATTAAATTCAATTGAACAATCAAGAAAACTTGGTCCATTATCTTCTATTATGAATATGCTTCCAGGTATGTCTGATATGGCTAAAGCAATCAATGATAATGATGCTGATGATCAACTAAAAAAGATTAGAGCTATTATTCAATCAATGACACCTGCAGAAAGACAAGATCCATCTATTATGAGATCATCTCATAAAAGAAGGATTGCTTCAGGTTCTGGAACTAGTGTTGATGATGTTAATAAATTATGTAACCAATATGACAAAATGAAGAAAGTCTTTAAAAACTTTTCAGCATTTTCTTCAATGTTTAAAATGTAAGATGTGTGGCAGATACGAACTAAATCTATCTGATGATAATAAATCAAAACAGATTAAACAAAGAGCCGAAAAATTAAATCTCATCTATAAAGAAGGTGAGATTTTTCCTAATGATAATGTTTTATGTATGATAGCTAATGAATCAAAAATTGATTTAAGTGTTATGAAATGGGGTATAAAATCAAAAGCATTTCAAATTAACGCAAGACTAGAAACTATCAACGACAGAAATACCTATGATGAATTTAAAAATAATAGATGTGCTGTCATATGTAATGGTTTTTATGAATGGGATAAAGATAAGAATAAATATTTTGTTAAGACAAGTGATGATATTATCTATTTAGCTTGTATCTTTAATAGTAATAATGAACTATTGATTATTACTAAGGCTGCTGGTGATAATTTTAAATCCATACATGATAGAATGCCTATAATTATGAATCAAGAAGAAATGCTAAAGTATATACATAATGAAGATTATATCTTTTCTAATAAAAAGCTAATAATAGAAAATGTAGATGATGATATTAAATTATTCTAATATAGAGTCAAGTAAAAATACTTGACTCTATTAATAATTTATGTAATTATTAATGAGTAAAAAAAGGAGGTAATTATGGTTAAACTAAGATTAAAGAGAATGGGTGCTAAAAAAGTTCCTTTCTATCGTATAGTTGCAGCTGATTCTAGAGCTCCTAGAGATGGTAGAGACATCGAAACTATTGGCACATATGATCCTACAAAAAAACCTGAAATTGTAAACATTGATGAAGAAAAAGCTATAAATTGGTTAAACAAAGGTGCCATTGCTACAGATACAGTAAGAAATTTACTATCTAAAAATGGCATTATGCAAAAATATCTTGAACAAAAGAAAGCAAAATAATGATTGATTTAGAAAAAGTTTTATTAAATATCGTTAAACCTTTATGTTCTGATCCTGAATCTGTTATGGTTAAACAGATGGAATCACTAGATGATAATGAATTATTACTATATGTGTATGCACCTAGTGATGATATTGCCAGACTTATAGGTAAAAAAGGTATGATGGCTAATTCTATTCGTCAAATGTTACAAGTTGCATCTAAAATAGAAAAGAAACACGTTTCTATTAAATTTGAAGCACTATAAGAGATGATTATTCATCTCTTTTTTAATATAATCTAGTTATGGAATATGTATTAATTGGAAAAATATTGAATACTTTTGGTATAAAAGGTGAACTTAAAGTTGCATCATATACTGATTTTAATGATGAAAGATTTAAAAAGAATACTAATGTTTATATAGGTGATGAACATATACAATTTACTATTAAAAACTATCGTGAGCATAAAGGTTTTTTATTAGTGACATTTAAAGACAATGAAGACATTAATTTAGTTGAAAAATATAAGAATCAATTAATCTATAAATCATCTGATGATATTAAACCATTAAAGAAAGGTGAATATTATTTTTCTGATTTAAAAGATTTAGATGTTTATATAGAAGATGAATTAATTGGCAAAGTATTGAAAGTTGAAGAAGGTATTAAACATAATAATCTAAGAATTATTAAAAATGATGATAATAAAGAATACTTAGTACCTTTTATATCTGTATTTATTAAGAATGTTGATTTAGATAATAAACGTATAGATGTGATTAAGATGGAAGGTTTACTATGAAAATAACAGTTTTAACTTTATTTCCAGAGATGTATGAAAACTTTTTAAAGACATCTATTATTTCTAGAATAATTGATAAAGGAAATGTTGAAATTAAAATAGTTAATATTAGAGATTATTCTTTAGATAAGCATAAACACGTTGATGATACTCCATATGGTGGAGGTGCTGGTATGCTTATGAAAGTAGATGTTTTACATAGTGCTTTAATTAATAATGTTGATCATCATAAAACTTATGCAATTTTAACATCCCCTAAAGCAAAACCTCTTAAACAAAAAGATCTTTTAAGGTTATCTAAATTAGATGATATTTGTATAATATGTGGACATTATGAGGGAATAGATTATCGTTTTGAAAAATATGTTGATGAAAAAGTAAGTATTGGTGATTATGTATTAACTGGTGGAGAACTTGCATCCATGGTTTTAATTGATGGAATATTAAGATTATTAGATGATTCAATCTCTAAAGATTCTTTAAAAGAAGAATCATATATCAATGGTCTGTTAGAATATCCTCAATATACTAGACCTGTTGAATATAATGGCGATAGAGTTCCAGATGTCTTACAAAATGGTAATCATGAAGAAATTAGAAAGTTTAATCTAAGAAACTCTTTAAAAGAGACTTTAAAATATAGACCTGATTTATTAGAGAAAAGACAATTTTCTCAAGAAGAAAAAGATTTATTAGGAGAAATAATAAATGAATTATAAAGATTATATTAAAGCCATAATGTTTGATTTTGATGGCACCTTAATTGATTTTAATTATCAAGCAACTGATTATACTAAACAAGCTTTAAAACTATTAAGTGAAAAAGATTATAAAATTGTTTTGTCTTCTGGTAGACCTTGCTATATCGCGAAAAAAGCTTATGAGCAATTCTTTAAAGAATATCCTTTAGATTATATATTTGGTTGCAATGGTTCAGAAATGATGGATCTAAGAAATAATCAAATTGATATTTTATTTCCTTTAAAAGCTGAAATTGTAAGAAAAATAGGAAAAATGCTTAATCATCCTAAAATAACCTTAGGTATATATGATGGGGAAACATTTTTAGTTAATAAAGAAGTTAATAATCCTGTATTAATTGATTGGATGAATGCAAGATGGCTTACTCCTGTAATATATGATTATTCTATAAATGATAAAGATAGATCTAAAGTTTTAGCTATATCTGATCCTAATGATAGAAAAGAAGTTCAAGAGTTTTTAAATAGTCTTGATTTGAGTGAGGTGAATGGCTTTTTTTCTTCACCAATTTGTTTTGAAATAGCACCTAAAGGTATAAGTAAGGGTAAATCTGTTGAATTACTTGCGGATAAATTAAATATAGAAACTAAACAAATATTAGCTTTTGGTGATATGGAAAATGATGTAGATATGCTATTAACTGCTACAGGAGTAATTATGGATAATGCAGCTGATGAATTAAAAAAGATTATACCTTTACATACAGATGCTGTAGATAAGATGGGTATATATAAGTTTTTAAAAGAAAATGATTTGATTTAATAGATTATTTATGTTATATTATTTAAGCGCTGTTCCGCTTTTCAAAATTGATTATGAACAGATGTCTATAAATATGTTAAAGGAGAGAAAAGATGAATTTAAATTTAGTTAATGAAATCACTAAAGAACAAATGAAATCTAATCTTCCTGATTTACGTCCAGGACAAACTGTTCGTGTTGATGTAAAGATTAAGGAAGGTGACAAGTTTCGTATTCAGGCCTATGAAGGTATTGTAGTTAAGGTTCAAGGTTCTGGTATTGGTAAGACATTTACTGTTAGAAAGATTTCTTCTGGTGTAGGTGTTGAAAGAACATTCCCAGTTCATTCACCTGTAATCGATAGTATTACTGTTGTTAGAAAAGGTAAAGTTAGAAGAGCTAAATTGTTCTACTTACGTGATCGTTTTGGTAAATCCGCTAAAATTAAGGAAATCAGATAATTTAATAGCCAAGTATCTTGGCTATTTTTTATGTATAATTATTTATGATGAAAATTAAAAGCTTTTTAAAAGATATGATACAAACATTATTGATATCTTTTATCTTAGTTTTCATATTATTAAAATTTGTCTTTATGCCTTGTGTAGTAGAAGGAACTAGTATGTATCCTATTCTACAAGATAATGATTTTGGTTATTCATTTATCATATCTAAAAACTTAGGCATTAATAGATTTGATATTGCAGTAATTAATATAGAAGATCCATTTAATGAAAAATTATTAGTTAAAAGAGTAATAGGACTTCCTAATGAAAAAGTTACTTATAAGGATAATAAATTATATATTAATGACAGTTTAATTGAAGAAGATTTTTTAGGTGATGATATTTATACTAATGATTTTGAAATAGTATTAAATGATGATGAGTATTGTTGCTTAGGAGATAATCGAAGCGTTTCTAGAGATTCTAGATATTATGGAGCTTTTAAAAAAGATGATATTGTTTCTACACACTTATTAGTTTTATATCCTTTTAAAGATTTTGGTTTGAAATAATTATCAGTATTTAATAATATATATCTATGCCCACAGATATAAAAAGGCTTAGATTAAAGATACTTACATATACTTTAACAAGTATATTTTTATTGTTTCTTATTAGTCTTATATATAGATATTATTCAACATATAAAAGTATTTCTTTAGATTTAAAAACAAATACTATTGAATATGGTGAAAAAATAGATCCATTAACTTTAATTAATAGTGATATTAAAGATATTAATATACAAACAGATTTAAACACTAACGAAGTTGGTGATTATGATATTAAATATATCTTAACTAAGAAAGATAATTTATATGGTTTTAAAGTAAAAAAATCATTTGATTATTTAATACATGTGAAAGATAGTAAAGCTCCTATTATCAAGATATATGAAGATAATGTGAGTATATATGTGAATAGTGAATATGATTTAAAAAGTAATATTGAAACTGTATTTGATGAAATAGATGGCGAAATATTAGATTATGAAATTAATACTAATTTAGATATTGAAAAAACAGGTGATTATGAAGTAAAGATAATCGCAAAAGATAAAAATGGTTTAAGTAGTATTAAGACATATACTATTACTGTAAAAAATAGACCAGTAATATCTGTAAATGATGGTTATTATTATATTGATAATTATTTAAATAATGTTTTTGGTTTTAATAGAGCTGCAAGATGTGCAATCTTAGCGAATATAAAATTTGAATCAACATTCAATCCTACAGTGGGTGATTATTATTATGGTTTAATACAATGGGGTGGTTCTAGAAGAGACAATTTATATGCGTATTGCGCTAATAATGGCTATGATTATTCTTCATATGATGGTCAACTTCAATTTATGTATTATGAACTAACTAATTTATATCCTAGTGTTTATAACTATTTAAATAATGCATCAGATTCTGCTAGTGGTGCATTTGATGCTGCAGTATATTTTTGTAATGTGTATGAAGGTGCCGCAACAAGTGCTGGAAGAGGTGAGTTAGCCTATACATATTATGAAAGTGGTCAATAAAATGTTAGGATTAAATTAATGAATAGTAAGTGTAGTTATAAAAATATTAACTGGTTGGCTTGTATTTATGGCGACTATCACTTAAACCCCTATAAAATGGGAGTTTTTAAGAATTGAGATCTTGCAAGTTTTAATAAAAAAATAAGAAAAACAATTAAAAACAGGTTAAAATATACTCATTTTTGAGAGGAATTAGAGTACTGGCTTGTAATATGCCGATACATTATATTAATAAAAGAGGTGAATATATGCATAATATTATATTTGATTTAGGTGGCGTATTATTAAAAAGCAAACCAATATCAATATTAAAAAAAATTGATATTAACGAAGAAGAATATAGTCAGTTGATTAGTTTTTTTGAAAATTGGGAAAAATTAGATCTAGGTCAGCAATCATTAGAAGAAAAACTTTTAGAATGCAATTTTCCTGATTATATATCTTCTAAATATAAAGATATATTACTTAAATACTATGAAATTAGAGATATTAATATGGATTTGATTAATTTAATTAATAAACTAAAGAATAATAATTATAAAATATATATATTATCTGATAACAATTTAGAGGCTTCTAATTATTATAAAAATAATGCATTATTTAGCGAGATTGATGGATGGGTTGTTTCTTGTGATTACAATGTTACTAAAAACGATGGTAAATTATTTGAAATATTACTTGATAATTATAAATTAAAGCCTGAAGAATGTTATTTTATTGATGATAAACAATCAAATATTGATATGGCTTTTAAATATAATATCAACGGTTATAAATATAATGAAAATTCGAATATCATGAAATTATACGATGATATGCGAGAAAATGATATTAAAATATAAAGGAGTTGATCCAAATGAATGAAAATAAAACTAATATTAACTGTCTGGTGACACTTTTTGCAACACTTTAATAGAAGAGGTGAAATTATGAATTATGCAATTGAATTGGTATTTGATGAAGAAAGTCAAAAAACAATAAATGATTTAAGAACAAAACTAAATGAAAATGGGGTGCATGATGAAGCAGTTAAACTAAATCATGTATCAATAGGAGATTATAAAACTGATAATATTGAAGAATTAAAAAATAGAGTTATAGAATTTTCTAAAACAATAAAACCATTTGAGTTATCATTAGTTTCAGTAGGAACTTTCATGACAAAAGAAAATGTTATATTTTTAGAACCAGTAATGACAAGTGAATTAATAGATGTTCATAAAAGGTTTATTGAATATATGAGAGATTTTGATGGTGATTTAAATCAGTATTATGATATAGATAAATGGATGCCACATTGTACAATATCAATTAGATTATCTGATGAAGAGCTATTTAAAGGAATTGAACTATTAAAAGAAATAATTAAATTACCAATTAAGGTAAGAGTTGAAAAAATAGATATTATAAACTATCCATTTAATCAAATAATGATACTAGATTTAGAAAAATAAAAGGAGGTAATCCAAATGAATAATGAAGAAGCGTTTCAAAAGAGCAATATCAATTGGTTTCCTGGTCATATGGCTAAGGCTAGAAGACTAATGGAGGAACAAATAAAACTAGTAGATATCGTTATTGAATTAAGAGATGCTAGAATTCCTGAAGCTAGTGGCAATCCTTTATTAAAAGAATTATCTAAGAATAAACCAGTCTTAATTATCCTTAATAAAGCAGATCTTTCTGATCCTAATAAGAATGAAATATGGAAAGAATATTTTGATAATTGTTTATTAGTTGATAGCTTAAATGAAAATATCACAAAAACTATCGTAGATGAAGTAAAAAGAATATTAAAAGATAAATTAGATAAAGCTAAAGCTAGAGGTATTAGAAAGAAAGTTTTAAGAGCAATGGTTGTAGGAATACCTAATGTAGGTAAGTCTACATTTATTAATAATATTGTTAAAAGAAAGGTTGCGAAAGCTGAAAATAGACCTGGTGTAACTAAGGCTTTACAATGGATTAAAATTAATGAAGATGTGGAGTTATTAGATACTCCAGGAGTTTTATGGCCTAAATTTGAGAATCAAGAAGATGCTAGGTTATTGGCATTAATAGGTTCTATTAATGATGAAGTTTTAGATAAAGAAGAATTAGTTATTTTTGGACTAAATTATTTAAAAGAAAACTATAAGGGATTAATTACTTCAAGATATGAAGTTGATGAAAATAGTGATGATTTAATAAATGATATAGCTAAAAAGAAAATGTGGCTTACAAATAATAATCAAATTGACTATAAAAAAACAATTGATTTATTACTTAAAGATATAAGAAGTAATAAGATTGGAAGAATTACTTGGCAAGATGTTAGAGAATAAATACGAAAAGAAGTATTGGAAGAAAAAACAATATGTTATGGGAATAGACGAAGCAGGTAGAGGGCCACTTTGTGGGCCTTTAGTAGTAGCTTGTTGTATATTGCCTATAAATTATAAAAATGAAATGATAAATGATTCTAAAAAACTTACAGAAAAAGCAAGAGAATCTTTGTTTAAACAAATTATTAAAGATGCTTATTATTTTGATTTTAGAATTGTAAGTCCTAATGAAATAGATGAATTAGATATCTATCATGCTACACAAAAGGCAATGCAAGAACTTAGTGAATCTTCAAAGGTTCATATGATTACCTTAACAGATGCTATGCCTATCAAAAAAGATAATTCTATCGATATTATTAAAGGAGATGCTAAGTCAGTTTCAATTGCTGCTGCTAGTATTCTTGCAAAGGTAGTTAGAGATCATATTATGTATGGATATGATGTTTTATACCCTGAATATGGCTATAAAAATCATAAAGGATATGGTACTTTAAAACATTTAGAAATGATGGATAAATATGGTTTAAATAAGCTATATCGTATGTCTTATGCTCCTTGTAGGCAAAGACAATTAAAACTTTTTTAAGAAAAAAGTTAGGAAAATGAGATTTTGCGGTGAATAATGAGTAGGATGAATAAAGAATTATTAATTTCCTACTCTTATCATTTTAATGGAGACTATAATAAAATAATTTACGCTATTAATAATAAACTTAGTGTTCCTTTTTATGATATTAGAAATGCTATAACAATTTATGATCCTCAATATCCTAAAGCATTATATAGCCTTAAATATCCACCATATGTCTTATATTACAAAGGTGATTTAAATCTTTTAAATGAAGATAGTATAGGTATAGTTGGTTCTAGAAAAGCATGCGAATATGCTTTAAAAGCTACTAAACAATTAGTATTAAATAATAATGATAAGGTTATTATTTCTGGATTAGCTAAAGGTATAGATGCGCAAGCTCATAAATATGCAAATAAGACTATTGGTATATTGGGTTGTGGCATTGATTATATATATCCATATAGTAATTATGATTTAATTAATAAAGTATCTATAGATGGTCTAATATTATCTGAATATCCATCTTTAACTAAGCCTTTAGCTCACCATTTTCCTTTTAGGAATAGACTAATTGCTGCATTATCTGATACCTTATATATTATGCAATCATCTATAAGGTCTGGGACTATGACAACACTAAACGAAGCTTTGGATTTAGGTAAGGATATTAAAGTATTACCATATGATATCTTTAATGAATATGGTATACATAATAATCAGTTAATATATGAAGGTGCTCAACCCATCACATTTAAAGAAATTGCATTTTAAAAAGAATTATGTAAATATTAGTAATTGTTAATAGGAGGAAATATGAAGAACTTAGTTATTGTTGAATCTCCATCAAAATCAAAAACGATTGAAAAATATCTAGGAAAGGATTTTAAAGTTACTTCTTCTAAGGGTCACATTTGTGATTTAGCTACTAGAGGTAAAGAAGGTTTAGGTGTAGATATAGATCATGATTTTAAAGCTACATATGTAATATCACCTGATAAGAAACAAGTAGTAGAAGATTTAAAAAAGGAAGTTAAGAATTCTGACTTTGTTTATTTAGCAACCGACCCTGATAGAGAAGGAGAAGCTATTTCTTGGCATTTAGCTAGAGAACTTGGTTTAGATTTAAAACAAAACAATCGTATCGTTTTTAATGAAATAACTAAAAATGCTGTTTTAAAAGCATTAGAAAATCCTCACAATATTGATATGGCTCTTGTTAAATCACAAGAGACAAGAAGAATTTTAGATAGAATAATTGGTTTCAAATTATCTAAATTACTACAAAAGAAAATTGGTTCTAAATCTGCAGGTAGAGTTCAATCTATTGCTCTTAGAATGATTTGTGATAAAGAAAAAGAAATCCAAGCATTTATACCTAAAGAGTATTGGACTATTTC
>Ga0256405_10004085_pt1 | contig 28212 bp, 21 predicted proteins | sample RumenRJG_02DNA_FD_189096 | JGI IMG/M metagenome (GOLD analysis project Ga0256405, IMG submission 189096) | Bovine rumen microbial communities from Lethbridge, Alberta, Canada - RJG_02 | ecosystem: Host-associated > Mammals > Digestive system > Stomach > Rumen | place: Canada: Alberta... | reverse complement strand
AGGTTGTCGCATAGCCAGCCCTTTACCCCCGGATTGCGCCCGACGATCACCCCGTCTTCATTGCGTCTCAGCGAGTTGTCGAGGTAGCACTCGAGGTCCTCCAGGAGACTCCCGAACCTGATCGCCGCCTCGTGCGAGTCCCTGCGGTGGTTCCACGCGTCGAGCAATGCCTCGCGCGTCGGGCATGCGTTCGTCGTGCTCCTCGCGCGGATCCTGCGCCGCTCGGCAGCGAGCGCACGGCGGCGTTCGTTCTCCGCCGCATAGTACCTCGGACGCCTCTCGGCGGCCTTCAGCTTCGCGACGCGGAGCGAGCAGAGCCAGTGACGGAGGCGGAAATACTCACTGCAGAGGTCCTCGCGGAAAACCCAGTCGAGAATCTCCATCGCTTCAACAAAACCGTAGCGGTTCATGCGCACCGGACGGGTCATCGCCCGCTCGTACTCGTCGTAGTTCGGTCTTGCGTCGCCGAGCGACGCCCACGATTTCACGATCTTCGCCTTGTTCATGCCGCACATCATACCAAACCCCCGCGAGGAAAGCAACGAGAAAATAGGATTATGGTGCGGACGATGCTGGATGGCGCGATGCCGCGCCCTTTTCAGCGGCAGCCCGGAAACAGCCGCGTCGCGTGGCTTCTACTCGATTCCGAGGTCATTCAAAGGGTTGAAATCGCGGAAAACCCTGTAAAACGCGCATTCCGTGGGGTGTGTCCCTCGTCAATTTTAGCCGTGTAGAACGTGTAGATCGTGTAGAAAGCATCGCCCCAATCGACGCTAAACAACCCTAATCGACTCTGATGTTTTAGCCGCAAAGAACGCAAAGGTCGCAAAGGAAAACGCCAGCTGTATCTGTGTTGATAAGCATAACCCTTCGATCCTGCCTCAGTCCCTCACAGACACAATCCGGCCGTTCTGCCGCGCGGACCGATGGACCGCCGCGCAGAGCGCGAGGTTATGGACGGCAGCATCGGCGTCAAGCGGGTTCCCGTCCAGAACGCTTCTCGCGTGGGCGTCTATCAGCGTCTGGTAGATGTTCTGTATCCTCCCTGGCACGACCGGCGTCAGCCGCCTGCCGTCGTCGATCTCCACGCGCTGGGCTATCGGTTCGCCCGGATGCCCCGAAAGCTGGAACATCGTGCCGTAGCCGCGCATAACGGCTTTGTCGCCGTAGACCTCGAATCCGAGATTGGTGAGCGTTCCGGACCGGCCGCCGCGCAGTTCGCTGAACGCGGCCCTTACGCTGCCCTGAGTTCCATCGGCGAAGAAGAACTTGACGTAGGCACCGTCCTCGGCCTTTGTCTTCATCACCTTCGGGTAGTACACCGCGCCGAGCTTCGCTATCTTCTTCCCGGACATAAACTCGGCCACATAGAAGCAGTGGCTCGCCATGTCCCCCACGGGGCCGCCCATTTCCTCCACGCTGTTGCAGCGCCACGTCCGTGCCTCGGCCGGGTCGTATCCATACGCGCACTCCATGTGGTAGCAGCAGTCGTTCACCCTGCCGAGCCTACCGGCCGCCATCGCCGCCCTGCCCGCTACATGCCACGGATTGTTCACCATCATATGGTCGACCGTGAGCGAGAGGCCCTTCGCCTTCGCAAGTCGGCTCAGCTTTTTCGCGTCGGCCACATTCGTCGCGATGGGCTTCTCCACGATCACGTGCTTGCCCGCCTTCAGGCACTTCACGGCCAGCGGCACGTGGCTTCGGTTGTTGGTCGCGACATATACCGCATCGACCGTCTTGTCGGCGAGGATCGCCTCTAACGAATCGTACCATCGCAGTCCCAGCGCCTCGGCCGCCGCACGCCGCGCCGGATTCAGATCCGTCGCACCGACGAGCACGGCATGACGCAGCGGCCCGAAGCGTTCCCTGTCGCAGGCGAAACCCTCCTTCGCCACACGGTTCTCGGCGATTCCGCCGAAGCCTGCCAGTGCATATCTGATTTTCATGATCCGCCCTCAGTTGTTGACGATAAGCGCCATGAAGACAAGGTCTTCGGCGCCCGTGTTCACAAGGCCATGCGAGGAACCGCTCGGCGTCCAGGTCGAGTCGCCCGCGCGGACGGCCCGCTTGGCCCCATTGTCGTCATACTCGCCTTCGCCTGCGAGAAAGAAATAGCTTTCGCCGTTCCCGTCGTGACGATGGAACGGAACCGCCACCCCCGGCGGAACCGTGACGCGCGCGTAGAGCGCACACTTGTCGCCGAGCTCGCTTACAAGTATCTTCTCAAGGCAGAATCTGCCGGTTTCGTTCGTCTCGTATACCTTCTCCATCTTCGGTTTCCTTTCTTTCCACCTATTTCTTTGTATTGTCCAATTCTGGAACCGAATGCCACACGCCGGAGACAAGCGGGCGAGACGCCTTTCCAAAGCAGTTGAACGCACGGACTTCGACGGCATAGTCCACGTCCTGCGGAAGCTCGGCGACGTCAAACCAAAAGCGCTGGCGTGCCGGTTCGCGCTTCGCCATGCGCGCATACGCGGGCGAAAGGAATTTCTTCACGAGCGGCTCCGCGCCGTCCTTCGGCACTGCGCGGATCTCATAGTCGAAAACCCGCTCGCCAGGCGGCGGCACTGCGGAGGGGAACTCGCAGTTCATGACGATGACCCACTTGCCGGACCTGTTCTCGGTGTTGCGCGTGTCGACGGAGAGCTTGGCTCCCTCGGGGAACTCCGGCGCCACGGACGCGGCCGTGCGAGCGGCAAGGTCATATGGCCTTTCGCCGGCGGCAAGCGGAACGATCCACGCCGGCGCGCCCTCCGCGCAGTCCTCCTCGACGTCGATGCGCTCAATGACGATGCGGTCGTCATAGACCGAGACGAAGTATCCCTGCCCACCGCGGAGGTCGCGTCTTTCGGGGATCATCGGCATCGCCTGCACAGACGTGCCGTCGCGCCTGCCGCCGCCGTTCTCGTGTCCGGGCGGGAAGCATGCGTAGGAAAGCGACGGCGTCGCGACCACCGTGAACTCGCCCTGCCAGATCGAGCGCTCGTCGGTGAACGGACGGTGCGTGTGGCCGGTGAACACGACGGCGTTCGGAAAGCCCTTGAGCGCCGCGAAGCACGCGCCCTTGTCGTCCCAGCCGCCGCCGTCGGAAGTCGTGCCGCGCGCGGCCGGATGCTGGAAGTAGAAGAACGGCCTGCCGCCCCTGAAGCGAGCGCCATTGGCCGCCATCCACTCCGGGAACTTCCCGAATGAATCCCATTCGGCGGAGATGAAGTCGTAGCCCTTCACCTTCCGGACGCGGACAGGTGCGTACTTCTCGCCGAAGATGCGCTCCCACTCCGCGGCAAGCCCGAGCTTCGAGAGCGCTTCGCCCTCGGAATAGCCGTTGGCGTGCATCTCCACCGCCATGTCGCCGTACGCCCAGCCGTCGAAGTCGTGGTTTCCAGTGCAGAAAAGCGGCACAACGTCCGTTCCGCCGAACACATTGTCCCACGTCGCCTTGAGATACTCGAAGCCGCTCCTGAGGCCCCAGTCCGTCAAATCGCCCGGGACCATCACCGCGTCCGCGCCGCGAGAACGGAAGTAGCGCATCGCCTTTTCCGTCATTACGCACGACGCTGGCGTCGTCAGATGGATGTCGCTCACGACGCCGAACCTAAGCCGCGGAGTCCCCGCGAGCCAACCGCCCGTCTTGCAGCCCGCTACGAGAAACGCCGCCGCGCCGCCGATGAATCCCCTACGCGAAAACTCAATGTCGTTCATGTCTTCCACCTTTCGTACTGACAATTATATCATAATGGCTGGAACTATAGATTGTAGGCCGCCTCGTTGTACGCATTGCGCCTCGCCGCCAACTGCCCCCCACATACGGACCCCACCATGTCATGTCGCTGTATCTGCGCAGCCTACTCATAGGCGCGGCAAGCGCGGAACCGCGCCGGCGCAATCAGGCGCAGCGGCATCTGCACCTGGCAAAATCAATTCCGTCTTCAAGCCCGAATCAAGCGTTACATCCTCGTACCTGAGGTTGCGCAAGGCCACGCACCCCTTCTTCGCATAAACCTGTACGCACGCAGCACCCGTGCCCGGCAGCAATTTCACATTGTTGAACACATGGCGCTTCAACGCATTGTCAAAATAGACAAACGACGAATCCTCTACGTGAGTCCACTGCTCCGTCTTCGGTATGTCCTTCGAGCACTTGTAGTTGCTTATTCCCGGCCGCGGCGCCGACCAGCGGCCTTCCTTCCCACAATACCACACTATAAGGCCTGCCTGCTCTGCGTCGGAGATCACATCAAACGACACGCGGTAGACATGCCCTTCCTCGAGCCCGTCGACATAAGCCATCCAGCATCCGTTCGAGAAGACGGTTGCGCCGCCTTCGGATGCGACATTCGCGCGCTTCCCACCTGTCCACCTTCCAACACTGCGCCCTGACGACGGCCACCATCCGACGGGATTGCCGTCTTCGTCGCGGCGGCTCAAATCTGGATTTCCAATCAGGTTCATGCCGGGCAGGACCTTGGGCACGCCGTCAGGCTCTTCCCCCGCCGCGGCGCATTCACCTACATGGTATTCCAGCCTTTTCAACATCTCGACCCCACCCAGGCGAAATGCCACGAAGCGTCTTCCATCGCCGTCGGTCCTGACCGCGCACGGCACCTTCGAGCCGTCGGAGGCCGTCACATCTACGGGGCCGCTCAGCCCATCTATCGGTGACACTGCAAGAGGGTTGTCACCAGGAGCCATGCCTGTCTTAACGACGAGCGTCAACGCAGCGGCGACTAATGCGGCACAAGTCATTCCCCATCCTTCTTTAGCTCCACCAGCTCAAGTATGCCATCGACCAGCCGTTCGCGAATCGTTGCAAACGTAGAGGCCGGCAAGTGCCCGGCATGGTAGTAGTACATATAGGACGGACGCGTGCCCTCTTCGATCATCGCAAGGAGGTCTTTCTGCCTCGCCGCAGCGTCGCGCTGACGTGAGGTCCCATTTTCAGCCTCGACAACAAGTCGGCGCAACGTGGCGAAATACCGCTGATCGAAGACACCTACGTCACCCATGACTGTGACGAGGCGGGGTATCACGCGATATCCCCCCACGCCGCGCTCTACCAACATCTCCCATGGATCGTTCCTCAGAGGGCTGTTGTCGCGCGACCGTATGAGCATCCACGGCAATATTCCCTTAATCGGAACAGTCGACGGCAGAAGCCCGCAGCAGAAGCGACCAGCATTGAAGTTGGCAGGCTCCAACATCGCCTGGTTTGGGTAGCTCCACACCTTCTCCACGCCAACGATCTTGCGAAAGTCCGGTATATCGAAAAGAATCGGCACGTCCATGTACGCGGCGCTCCGGCGGTAACTATGCTCTGATTCGGACCCAGCCGTGTAGATTCCCGGTACGGATTCCTTTACTGTCTTGAATAACCGTATCTGCTCACTCCAGTATGGTTCGCCCTTGCAGTGGGCTTCGTCCATCGCGGAATAGTAGAACCTTGGATACCCTGAACCGTCCGCAAGCGACATGACTTTTCGCGCGAGCTCCACCTGCCCCGCAATCAAGTCGTCGGGAATGGACGTCGCCTTCTTTGCCATGAGATGCGTCCTGTCCCAGGAATTCGGGAAAGAGCAGTATATTACGTAGTCGCCGCCGGCACCCGCCCGCTCGTAGATGCCAATGCGCGCCTTCAGCCTTTCAAACGAGGAAGGTAGCCGATTGCCGGCGGAAAGGTAAAACACATGGGCGTTGATGCCGACATCTGCGCAGGCGCGGGCAAGGACGTTCTCGTAGCACATAGGCCTGCCATAGCCATCCGGATTGTAGCCGCCGTACGCGAAATCGACTTTGTCCAGGGCAAATGGCAGCACCTCGATTTCCACCGGCACGGAATCGTCTCCAATCGCGAATGACGCACGGACAGTACCCGGCTTGGCCGACTCCGGAACCGTTCCCGTGAGCCACACGTTCCGAACGACGCCCTTGTCGAGGTCATGGTCGGTAAACGCGGCGTCCTCAAGTTCATAAGGCGCAAACGAATACGTGTCACCGTAGCCCGCCCATGGCAGATGCAGAGCCTCCCCCACCTTCATCGGAAATCCCGACACCGTCCATGGAGAGCCGTCCGCATCACGGAGCGGCAGCACGCCGAACGACAGGCGGAAGCGCTCTCCCGGGGCAGCCCGCACACGAAGCACGTCGGCGCATTCCTCGGCAGAGGCCGGCCGTGTGCCGCGGTAGATGCTCGTGCCAAGCGGCTTTGAAAACACCGCCCAGCCGCGTTGCACAGCCTTGTCTGGGAAACCGAATGACGGTTCAGGATCCTCGTGGGCGTCAAACTTGTAATTGACCAACTCCGATATGGCGTGTACGCGCAGCTCAAGTTCATCCGTCGCAATCTGCCGTGCGGCAGTTTTCCTGTCGGCTGCAGGGTAGATGACTATCGAATTTACGCAGAAACCCTTCGCGAGGCACTTGTCGGCAGGCATGTAACCGTCGGTCTCCGGGCGCCTTGCCACCTCGTGCGGAACGAAGCCGATCTCGACCTTTCTACCCTTCACGACAACGGGGAAATCCCATATGCAGAACGTGCCGGCGCCACACGAGAACTCGACGACCTTGCGCCCGTCGGCCGTAACGTCGAATTCTCTTCGGCGACCATCGGAATCGCAGCCAAAGTGCCCGGCAAGGAGATGCACCTTGTACCTTCCGTCCGGCAGGTTGACGCGAAACGCATTTGACTCTTCACCCATGACATAATTGTCGCAAAGGCCGTTGTAGGGATACTTGCGTTGGCGAGGCGCGGCATATCGCCCCGATACCTTCCCTCGACGCACAGGCTTTAGCCAGCCGTAGCCGTTCTGCCCGTCATAGACGCTGCAGAGCGGACGGTAGCCAGGAGATTCACCCCAGGCAAGGCGCAGATCATAGACCTTTTTCTTGAACGTAGCGACAATGGCATCCCGCTCCTTCTGAAACGCGGCCAAGGCTCCCGCATACCTCGCTCCGTTGTCAAGCGTCGCATCGAACACGATCTTGCCGAAGCGCTTCTGGTCCCGGAACGCCTTCGTCTGCGACCAACACGAATGGCCGCCCCGCAGCGACGTGCGGCAGAAGTTCGCCCCCCATTCGCCGGCGAACCCGTTCGCCGCGACCTTGAAAGTCGCACGCCACCCACCGGGAATCTTTTCGGACACGACGGAGCATGTCCCCGGCTCAACGTCTGAATCGCGCCAGACGCCCGGCTCTTCCGTAGACTCTGTCGATTCCTTGGCGTAGAACCTGCCAAGCGGATCCGCCGCCATGTGCAAAGCGGCGCGACGGGGATGCCGATCGGGCGTCTCGATCAACACCTCGGCGTTCTCGTTCTGCCACAGCGAGAATCGCTCGCGGTCCTTGAATACGGTTTCATCAGGCTCCTTCATCGTCATTCGCACATAAAGAACGCCATCCGCATACGCAACCTGAACCGAAGTCTCCTTCACCGCCGGCTTGTATCCGACTCCCAGAGAAACAAACGCCTCCTGCGACGGAACCTCCGTCCAGTCAACCAGGCGACTGAACCCGCAGGCGGCAATCTTGCGCTCGCCCTGCAGCGTGTCAAGCGACGATCCATCAGCCGCCAACGCACCGGCAACAACGGACGCCACGCACACCAGCCCTGTCATGTAACTATGCATCCATTTCATGCCCTATTTCACAACGATGATGAAACCAATATTCTTGTAGGTTGCAACAAGCTTGACGCGCCCCTCAACCACCGAAGGCCGTGTCGAATAGCTGAAAGGCTCAACGCACTGCGGCAACGCGGCATGCGCAGGGTAAAGTCCAATCTCAAATTTGTCCCCCGCCGACAGCGGATCGCCCGACTCCACGAAGCGGAAAGACCCCGATCCGGATAAGGCGGACGACAGGTTCACCTTGTCGTTCGTCACGACCGATCCGCTCTTCCATATTCGAATTGGGAAATCGCCATCAAGTCTCAAGGCTCCGAAAGATACGCATGCCGCCGCCCCCTTGTCTACGAGGTTGGTGAGCGACACGTTACCGTCGGCAACGACCTCGCCCGCCCAGTTCGCGCCGTCGGCAAACACAAGCGCGGCAGACGCTCCACTCTCGGTCTGCGCGGCGAACGCCCTGCCCGTCGCCGTGTTCGCGCCGTTCGTGACCGTCACCGTCATGGAATAGACGGCGTGCGCCCCTGCAAGCTTGTTCGAAACGCAAAGCGACCCAGTTCCTGTTAGCGGTGGACCGATCTTCACGCTGCGATTCCAGTTCTCGACCGATGTAACGCTTGACTTGCCGGGGTTGCCGCGGTCTACGTCGGCCGCGGCGACGGTGAAGGTATTTGAGATCGACACGCTTTGGAACCCATTGAAAACACCTGTAATGTTGCCGAATGTGCTGGCGCTGCGCAGATATCCTATTTCGAGAACGGAGTCGCTTATCTCGGCTAGGCCGCTCTCCGCGCCATACCACTGAAGAAGCGACATGCGGGAGTCGATTGCGGAAAACGTCTTCTGCCCGGCGACAGTTCCTTTTGCGTTAAAACCCTGCGCTCTTGAACTTGAATTGGAGTCATAAGCTGCATCACTGCTGCATATATCGAGATAAGCGCCGTTCTCCACCGCGAGCGTCGCCGCGTCGTTAAGAGTCAAGGACCTGGGCAGCGTCTCGTCGTTCGATGCCGTACGCACATATCTCCATCTCACATCTGGTCCGCGCAGCGTGACATGCGCACCGCCGCCGATGCGGCTGTAGCCGCTCATCAACATATCGACCGCCCCCTCAAACACTACGTCAAACTCCACGGATGCCGGATTGCCCGCCACTTGCTTGTTGTTGTCATACTCATTCCATCTTCCAACGAAGAAACCAGGCGTATAAATCTCGGGATTCTGCGCGGAAGAGACGCGCTGCACCCGTTTGTAGTCGCGAAAAATGAGCGTGCCGACAGGCACAACGACACCACCTGGCTGCGGAATGACCATTGCAAGGGGCGTCCTGCTTCTGCGAATTGAATTCGCCTCTCCTGCAGCGATATAGCGCCCGCCACGACAATCTATGGCTATGTAGCTCGTCTCCCCATTTTCCGCCCACCCAAGTAGAAGTCTGCAATACTCATTCCTTGCCCCAGTGTCACCATGATACGTCTGTATGTCGCCGTACCACCTCAGCGCCACATTTTTTATGCGGAAGCCATAGTCGTTGCCGGCATAGTTGTACTTGTCGTACGAAGACCTAATGTTCAGCGGGACAGGCGTCTGGACAATAGCCGTCGCGTTCGTAGCGATTTCGAACACAGGCAGCGCTTCTGCCGTGCCCACACAAGTGAATTCGTTTGTGATCTGCACAAAGGAGCCCTCAGACAGAAGAAGCCGCGCGTGCAGATCAAGCACGATCGGCGGCATGTCGACGGGCGACGCATCTGTTCCCCCGCTCACGGAGAGCGTCGCGCCGTCCTTCACGGTTATGGACGCAAACCTTGTCGATTCTGCAGTGAAGTTCACCACGCCCGCGCCGCGTATCAACACATCCTTGTCCGCCGTCGGCACCTCGTTGCAGCTCCACGCGGACGGATTCGTGAGATCGGATGACATTGCCGCGTTGAACGCATAAGGATAGGAAGCGTCGTCCCCGATTCCGTCGGCCTGTGACGTTAACGGCATCAGCGCCGCCGCGCCGGCAACGGGAAACGCAAGCAGCGTCATCCGCAATTTGCAAACAGTGGTCAGCCTACGGTCTCGCATGGCATTATCCTCCTGATGTGGGAATAGATTCATGCGTCGATTTTACCAAATGCCATCGCATCGCAACAATACCCCAAAATTGGGGCATGCTGGGCGTTGCCGGGATTATGGTATAATGGGCGAGTATGAAAGCGCGAATGATATTCCCGGCGACGCTTCTCCTTGCGTTTGCCTTGTCGCCGCAGTCCTCACGCTGTGACTGCACGGCAAGCGACGGCAAAGCCGTGGAGTCCATGACCGTGCGCGTGCTCGTCGCCCCGACCGGTTGCCACCTGCCGTTCTATGTCGAGCGAAACGGCACCGTCGTCGAATGCATAGACATCTGCGAGGACCGTGCGTTGCGCGCGCACTTCGGCGACATCGTGTCGTGCGCCCTGCCTTATGGCGGAAAAGGGATTAAGCCGATTGTCTCCAGTATGTCAGTCGTAGGGCATGACGACAGCTTCTCCCTGCTGCCTGTCACGGCCGACGAGTTCTACAGCATCACGCAGCGTCTCCAGTTCGTCGCAGTCAAGGGAACTGTATTCGACGTCTGCAAAGACGACATAGACGCAAACTACGCCTTCGCCTTTCTTGACGTCGGCGGCAAGACGATTACCGCGGCATTTGGAATAAACGACGGCGCGTTCCCTGGAATGAGGGCCATTGTTGGAAACGAAGTCCTGATGACTGGCGTGACGGGCACCGCAGACGCCATCTTGACGCCGAGAGGCGGCCGTCGCTTCCCGCGCAGGACGATACGCATCGGCGGAGCCGACAACTGCCGCATACTGCGTCCGGTCGTACACGGCGAGAAACGCGCGACAGTCCATATCGACGATATCGGGACGACTCCAGAGATGATCACGGCAACGCCCCAGCTTCGCATCAGCGGCTCGGCGTTGGTTTCATGGCCTCGGAACCATGTCCTGGTTGCCTGCAGCAACGGAGCTGTATGTCGCGCCGAGCTCGCGACGGAGAAGCTTCCCGAGACAGGTGCCGCCATAGAACTCGTCGGACGGCCCGAAACCGACCTTTTCGACGTCAATCTTGTGCGTGCGTCGTGGAAGCCCTCGGGCAAAACCGCCGTTCCCGAACAGCAGCCACATGAAACGGCGATCCGGAATCTCTTCGAAAACTACAGGGGCGAGGCGATGATAGACTCTTCACAGAGGGGAAAGGTCCTGTCGGTGTGCGGCACGATAAAGAGCATAGCATACAACGAAGTCGGAAATCGCAGTCTTCTGATCAAAGATGGAGACTACTCGCTGAACGTCATCTGCGGAGCTTCCGTAGAACCTCAGGAATCCGTCGCAGAAGGCTGCCGCGTGCGCGTCACCGGCGTATGCGTCATGGACAGCGACCATTGGCGGCCGCAGGTCCCGCTCCCGGCGGTGCGCGGGCTCTTTCTCGTCGTGAGAAAACCGTCGGACATCGCCATACTCGCCTATCCTCCGTGGTGGACGCCCGGCAGGATACTGGCCACCGCCTTCATCCTAATGTCCCTGCTCATTTGCATAGTGGCCTGGAATATCGCACTCCACAAACGCGCGCGACGGCTCGGCAACGAGATCGCGGAGAGCGAACTCTCAAGGCGGCTCGGAAAGCTCAAGATTGCAGAGCGCACGCGTCTCGCAGTCGAGCTGCACGACGGAATCGTCCAGAACCTCACGGGCGTCTCAATGGGGATCCGCTCGGCGATGATGTCGAGGAAGCTGGCGCCAGACCAGCTCGACGGGCACCTCCGGCTCGCCTTGCTGTCGCTCGACTCCTGCAGAGACGAGCTGCGCGACTGCATCTGGGACCTTCACAACCTTACACTTGACGAATCAACAGCCAACGAATCGATAAGAAAGGCCGTGGGACAGCATCTGAACGGAGCGAAGCTCGCCGTCCGATTCAATGTGCCAAGGCGAAATCTGCCCGACAACGTCTTTTACGCCCTCATCCGGATCATCCGCGAGCTTGTCATCAACGCCGTCCGCCATGGACACGCCACGGAAATCAAGATTGCGGGCTCCGCCGAAAACGGGCATCTGTTTTTCTCCGTCCATGACAACGGCCAGGGCTTCGACGCGCGGCATGCGCCGGGAATGGAGCAGGGCCATTTCGGGCTGCAGGGGATCGCCGACCGCGTCGAGAGCCTCAACGGCACATTCGACATCGACAGCACCGTCGGAAAAGGCACAAAGGCACGAGTGGAGCTTTCCCTCGAGACAGAAGCAAAGGCGGACTCATGAAGAAGATATCTGTTCTCATCGCAGACGACCACACAATCGTCAGGATCGGCCTGCGCACGCTGCTTTCCTACGCAGAGGACATTGAAGTCGTCGGAGAAGCGCGGAACGGCGAACAGGCAGTGCGCGAGACCGTGCGACTCTCGCCCGATGTCGTCGTCATGGACCTCGCGATGCCGAAAAAGGACGGCGTCGAAGCCACGCGCGAGATACTTGAGCTCCGGCCATTGACGCGCGTGCTGATCCTGACGTCGTACGGAACATCCGACGGCATCGCCCACGCGCTTGAAGTCGGCGCGGCCGGCGCGATGATGAAGACAGCCGACGACGAGAAGATCGTCGCCACGATAAGGAAGATCGCCGCAGGCGGAACGTGCATTTCACCGGACATCCAGCGGCAGCTCGAGGCCAACCCGCCGATCCCCAGGCTGTCGGCGCGGCAACTGGAGGTCCTTAAGATGGTCGTCGACGGAAAGACAAGCAAGGAAATCGCGTCCGTGCTGGGCATCCGCCCGGACAGCGTCGACGCCGTGACGCGTGCGCTCTTCGAGAAGATGAACGTCTCCAGCCGCACCGAGGCCGTCGCCATCGCGCTCAGAAAGCAGCTAGTAAAGACCTGAGCCGCACCCCGACCGGAAGCGATCATGGAACCATAGCCAGCAACTTCGCAATCTCCTTCGCGTCGCGGGTGGTGTAGGATGTGACGCGACGGCCGAGGCAGTTAATGGACGAGCCAAGGCCATACAGCCCAACGTTGTCGGATTTGGAGAATCGCGAATGTAGGATGGTTGAGTCGGAATCGTTCTTGGATTCGACACGAAGGATGGTGAGTTAGGGTTGGTTGGGTTATGGGCGCGTGGTTGAGGAATGGTTGTTGAGTGAAGGTGCATGTTGCGGCGGGAAGTGAGGCGGGGGAGCGAAGGTCCGAGCGAGGGGATACGGCGTATTCGCCGAGGGCTCCCCGAGGAGGAGCCTTCGGCCACCGCCGAACGAATCACAAGCCGAGAAATCGGGCGTGTCGCCAACGGCTTTCAGCCGAGTAGCGACGAGAGAAGCGGATCCTTTACCGCGATCTCCTCCTTCGTGAGCCCTTCTATCTCATGGGGGAAGACGATCCAGTCAAGACCGACGTCCTTGACGAAATAGTCTGGCTTAAGGTTGGTGATGTTCTTCTCGGGCTTCCAGTAGACGCACGCGAGGCGCATTTCCGCGCCCTTTGCGTCGATTCGTTCCTTGACGGCGCGCGCGGTCTTGCCGGTGTCGAAGACATCGTCGACAACGAGAACCCTGTCCCCCGGCCGAAGGAGCCCGAAAACGAGATCGCCGTGCGTGAACTCGACGCCGCCGGGATTCTCGCCGATTCCGGTGTAGCTCGCGCACTTGAGCGGAATGTGCTGGACGCTCCAGCCGGAGACCTTGAAATACTCGTGCAACGCGACGCCTACCGCTGCACCGCCGCGCCAGAGCGCGATGAGGATGTCGGGCTTCCATTCCGACTTCCTGACTGCGGCCGCGAGCTTCCACGTGTCGCGGAGATACTCGTCGGCCGAAAGATACTTCTTTTCATTCATGATATTGCCCCTGTCTATTGCATCAGCGGCGCGGCAGGGCGAGAGCCCCTCTTACGGCCTCGCCGAACGCATCGGCCAGGGACATCATGCCCCAGTCGTTGGGATGGCAGCCGTCTACCGTGCCTTCAAGGTCGCCGACATACATCTTCGTCTTCGGGAGATATACGAGGTTTTTCCATCCTTCGGCGACAAGCCTGTCGTAGATTCCCTTTATGAACCTGTCCTTTTCGTTCGGACCTCCGCAGAAGACGTCGCACTGCTCCGCCATGACGATAGGCACGCCCGGGCGTTTCGCGCGGAGGTTGCGGATGAACGGCTCGTAGTTCGCCTTCACGCTGCGCCGGCCATTCATGTCCATGTTCCACAGGCAATCGAGCACGTAGCAGCTGGCGTCTATCTTCGCGAGGTGCTCGCTCATCTCGAACTCCATCCAGCCGGAGCCGGAGAACCCGAGGTTCACCACCGGAACGTCAAGCCGGCGCCCGACGATGTTGACGAACGCGAGGCCGGGCCGCGAGCAGCATCCGCCGTGCGTTATCGAAGTCCCGTAGAAGACGACGGGCTTGTCGACCCCGCTCCGGCGAGGCCCGAGCGCGGTTACGGACGCGTTCGTGGCGACGCCGAGCGAGAACGACTTAACGCCGTTGTAGAGCGGGAGGTTCACGAGACACCTCTCACCCGGCTTCCAGCCGAGATCGACCTCGCCGCCCTTCGCCGAAGTTATGCGCCCGGTTCGCACATAGCGCCACTCGCCGATGCCGTCGTCGAACCGGTAGATGTCGATTCCGCTCACGCCCGTCGACGGCATATGGTCCATCGAAAGACTCGGGCTGTAGGGAACCCACTTGAACACAAGCCGGTTCGAATCGGTCGAGAAGCGGAACTGCATCCCGGGCGTATGGTGCTTCATCGCACGGACACCGCCGTTCACGTTTGTCGTGACGCCGGCGGGGAGCCGGTCGTAGTAGTGCTCGGTGTCGTCGAACGCACGCCCTTCGATCGGCAGGAGGCGCCCGTCTATCCATTTAAGGCCGTTGGTGACGACAATGCCGTCGACGGCCATCCTTGGATCGTACCTGGCGATGTCAGGGGCTGCGGCCAGTGTCGCCGCCAGAAGACAGACACATCCTGCCAGTGTCATTTCAGTTCTCTCCCTGTCAGAAGTTCCAGGTGACGCCTACGCCGCCCCATGCGAAGTCCTTGTACTGGCCGTAGTCGTTGCCATAGCCGGTTTCGCAGGCGTGGCGGAGATCGTGGTCGATCGTGTGGCACCAGTAGACCTTGGCGAAGAGGCCGAAGTGCGCGGCCAGCTGCCAGTTGAGGTCGAAGCCGAGGCGCGAAGTCGCCATTCCCGAGCCGCTGAGCTCAGACCAGCCCGCCGTCGGGAAGCACCAGTTGTAGCGATGCGAGCGGTAGACGAGCTCGAACGTAGGGGTGATCGTGATGTCGTCGGTGATACCGATCGTCTTCTTGAGACCGCCGAGGAACAGGTTCGCCTTGTTCTCGTGGTACTCGTGGACCCACTTGAAGTAGGGTGTCACGTACGGGTTCTTCAGCTCGAAGTAGTGGTTCCAGTCCATCGTCGTGAACGTGGAGACGCTCGACTGGAAATGCCCGCGGCGGCCCCTCGCCCATTGCGTTTCGGGATGGTGGCCGCGATGGTGGGGATAGTAGTACCACACGACCTCGGTGCGGTAGGCAAGACCCCAGACCTTGTCGTCGTCAAACCAGAAGGTGTGGTCGAAGTGGATGTTGGGGTCGAATTCGTTGAACCACTTGCCGTACTGACCGTTGCGCTTGTCGGTGAGGTCAGAGTTGAACCAGATGCCGACGCCGACCGAACCGATGTCCCACGGGAGGTTCAGGTTGCCCTCGGCGTACGTCTGCCACGTGGGCTCGGAGTTGAGGAGCGAGCCGTAGAGCTGGTAGCCGGAGTAGATTCCGGAGGAGCCGAATCCCCAGAAGAGCGGGGCGCCGTCCTCTTTCTCTGCCTCGGCGGGCTGGTTCGCCTGCGCCTGGGAGTCGTCTGACTTGGGCTCGTCGGCAAACGCGGCGAAAGCCGCACACGCCGCAGCTGCGATCATCAGTTTTTTCATATTTTTGATCCTTTTTGTGGTTTGGTTGTGTACGGGGAAATCCATGTCTCAGGCCTTTGCCTTGTCTCCGCCGAAGCGGTCGGCGTCCTTGATGGACGGCGCGGTCTCGGAGAACTCGAAGTCCTTGCCGGGGAGGATGGCGTTAAGGACGATGCCCATGAGCGCTCCGACGGCGAGCCCGGAGAGCGATATCTTGAGCGACCCTACGGTAAACGCGATCGCGCCCGCCTTCGAGAACGAGATGCCGAGCGTGAGGACGAGGATGAGGGCGGCGATGAGCATGTTGCGGCTCTTTCCGAGGTCTACCTGGCTCTCGACGAGGTTCCTCACGCCCACGGCGGAGATCATCCCGTAGAGGATGAACGAGACGCCGCCAATCGTCGCGCCGGGGATCGTGCCGATGAAGGCCGAGAACTTCGGGCAGAACGATACGAGGATCGCGAGGCAGGCGGCGATGCGGATGACGCGGGGATCGTAGACCTTCGAGAGCGAGAGGACGCCAGTGTTCTCGCCGTACGTAGTGTTGGCGGGAGCGCCGAAGAGCGAGGCAAGGCAGGTTGCGAGGCCGTCGCCCAGCATCGTGCGGTGGAGGCCCGGGTTCTCGAAGAAGTTGCGCTTCACGGTCGAGGAGATCGCCGAGACGTCGCCGACGTGCTCCATGATCGTCGCGAACGCAAGCGGGAAGACGATAAGAATCGCGCTCGTGATCCTGCCCCAGTCCGGGCTCGAGAGGATCGGGAACACCGTGTTCCCCATCTTGACGGGGAGGCCGATCCACGCTGCGGAGGCAACGCCGGAATAGTCGATCGACTGGCTGAGGCCGAGCTGGCCGAGGATTACCGCGGCAATGTATGAGAATATGACGCCCATGAGGATCGGGATGATCCTGAACATGCCGCGGGCGAATATCGAGAACCCTATCACGGTCGCTATCGCGACGAGGGCGACGGGCCAGTCTGTCGTGCAGCTGTTGATCGCGACGGGAGCGAGTACGAGGCCGATGCCGATGATGATCGGACCCGTCACGACGGGCGGGAAGAACTTCATCACGGTCTTGACGCCGCAGGCCTTGACGAACCCGGCTACCACAAAGTAGAGGAGCGACGACGACGCGACGCCGAGACAGGCGTACTGGAGCATCTTCGTCTTGTCGCAGTCCTCGAAGCCGGCCGTGCCTGCCATCCCGGCGAGCGCGAAGTATCCGGCGAGGTAGGCGAACGACGAGCCGAGGAACGCCGGGACGATGCGCTTCGTGAGGAGATGGAAGAGGAGCGTGCCGAGGCCCGCCCAGAGAAGCGTTGCGCTCGGGGAGAGGCCGGTGAGGATCGGCACGAGGATCGTCGCGCCGAACATCGCGAACATGTGCTGAACGCCGAGCACCGCCATCTTCGGGATGCCGAGCGTGCGGGCGTCGTAGACCGCCTCGCCGGCCCTGTACTTGTCGCGCAGACGGGCGATGGCACGCGCAAGCGCCGCCGATTCGTCTGACGTGACGACGCCGTCTTCGGCAATCGAGGCCAGGAGCTTTTCGAAAAGCGCGAGGTCGTTGTCCTTCGCCGAAAACGGATGGACGAGGCCTATGAGCGCCTTCGTCTCGTCTATGTCGGCCTTTCCGTCCGCGAACGTGAACTTCTCCACAGCCGTAAGGAGCTGCGAAATCATCCAGGAACTGTCATTCTGTCGTGTAGCCATTGTCGTTTCCTTAGTTAGTTTCGTTGGCAAGTCATTTTCCGGGGTACTTGAGGAGAGTGGCGACGTCGTAGCCCTTGAGAAGCCCGGCCCTCGCGCCGAAGCCCTCGAGCTCGATCGGGAAGATCATCTTGACGACCGTGCCTCCGAGACGCTCGACAAGCCGCGCCGCGGCGGCAGCCGTGCCGCCCGTCGCGAGCAGGTCGTCTACGATCACGGCCTTCTCCCCGGGGATCACGGCGTCGGCGTGCATGTGCAGCGTCGCCTTCCCGTATTCGAGGTCGTAGTCCTCCGAGATCGTGCGGCGGGGAAGCTTCCCGGGCTTGCGGATCGGCACAAAAGCCTTTCCGAAGCGCGCGGCGATGGCCGCGCCGAAGATGAAGCCGCGGGATTCCGGCGCCGCGACGAGGTCGAAGCTGACGCCCTCCAGCGCCTCGGCGATCTCGGACAGCGCGAGGTTGAAGCCCTCGCCGGACTCGAGTATCCCCGTCACGTCGCGGAAAAGCACCCCCGGCTTCGGGAAGTCGGGTATCTCGCGTACGTAGTCGGCGAGACGCGGGCGGCCCGAGAGGAGCTTGTCCATCAGACGCGCGATCTGGAACGACTCCTCGTCCGTCACGACCCCGTCCTGCCTGACGCGCTGCAGGAGCGCTTCGAGCTCGCAGGCCCCGGGCTCGCCCTTCAGGACGAACGGCCGGATCGTCCTCAGTATCACGGAAGTCTCGCCGAGCGTCACGCGCCCGTCGTACATCACCGCCGTCCGCAGCGAATCGAGAATCTTGAGCAGTCTGTAGTCGCCAACCATCCCATCCTCCCTACATCATTGCGTACTTGGCGATGAAAAGAGCCGTCAGGATGTACATGATCCAGTGGATGCGGCTGAACTTGCCGGCAAGCGCGTTTATGACCGTGTAGGAGATGACGCCGAACATGATGCCCTCCGAGATCGAGTAGGTGAACGGCATCGCCACGATCGTGAGGAAGGCCGGAACCGCCTCTCCCGCGTCGCGCCAGTCGATGTCGGCGCAGGACGATAGCATCAGATAGCCGACGATGATGAGCGCCGGAGCCGTCGCAAAGCCCGGGACCGCGAGGAAGATCGGAGCGAAGAGTATCGCGAGCGCGAAGAGCGCGGCGGAAGTGACTGCGGTGAGGCCCGTCTTGCCGCCGGCCGCAACGCCGGACGCAGACTCGACATATGTCGTCGTCGTGGAAGTGCCGAAGACGGCTCCCACAGATGTCGCGATGGCGTCGGCGCAGAGCGCCCCCGAAATGCGCGGGAGCTTGCCCTCCTTCGTGAGGAAGCCCCCCTTCATCGAGACGCCGATGAGCGTGCCGAGCGTGTCGAAGAGGTCCACGAAGAAGAACGCGAACATCACGACGAAGAAGTCGAGCGACTTGGCGAGCGCCCAGCCGGAACCGACGACCTCGCCCTTCACGGTGTGCGTCCAGTGCTCGGGCGAGAAGAGCGCGCCAATGGTCGAGCCGAACTCCCTGAACATGCCGGCGATGTCGCTGACCGCGAAGCTCGGATAGGTCGAGAAGAACTTCGCCTCGGCGTTCGGCACGTAGAGCCCCGTCGCCTCGGCGACCATGCCGAGGACCCACGTCGCGAAGATGCCGAGCAGAATGGCGCCCTTGAACCCCTTCACGAGCATGAAGCCCGTCAGGACCGTGCCGACGAGCGCGAGGATCGCCGTCACGCCCTGCGTATGGAAACTCCCGGCATCCCTGAAGCTGACGAGCGAAACGAGCGTCGCGTCGCTGTTCACGATCACCTTCGCCGTCTGCAGCGCGATGAAGCATATGAAAAGGCCTATTCCGGCCGCCACCGCGCGCTTGAGCGTGATCGGTATCGAGTTGAATATGCTTTCCCGGACGGGCGTCAGCGAAAGCGCAAGGAATACAAGGCCCTCCACGAACACCGCGAGAAGCGCAAACTGCCAGCTGTAGCCCATGCCGAGCACGACGCCGAACGTGAGGAACGCGTTGAGTCCCATGCCCGGAGCGAGGACGAACGGATAGTTCGACATGAACGCCATGAGGAGCGTTCCGACGACAGCCGCCACGGCCGTCGCCATGAAGACGCCGCCGCGCGGAATGCCGGCGACGGACAGGATGTTGGGATTGACGGCGAGGATGTACGCCATCGTCATGAACGTCGTTATGCCCGCGGCGACCTCGACCTTGACCGTCGTCCTGTTTCTCTTGAGCTTGAAGACTCTGCCGAGGAAGGTCGTCTCGGGCTCTTCGCTCTCGGCCTCGCGCGTAAGCCACTTGAGGTGGGCGCCGATGCGCACCGACTCCTCTGGCGTCACGACGCCGTCTTCAAGGACGTCCTCGAGCGCCTTCACGAACTCGGCCATCTCCGCGCTCTTCTCGGCGCGCTCCTTGGCGTATGCGAGGAGGATTACCGCCTCGGCGCGGTCTACCTTGCCGTCTTCGAGAATCGTCTTCTCGAGTTTGTGTATCGATTCCTTGATGTCGCTCATTTTCTGTCCTTTCGATCCGGCGGCAGACGCTAGATGATGTTGAGTATGTCGGAAAAGCCCGTTATGTCGAACACTTCCTTGACGGAGGGCTGGACGCCTGCGATCTGGAGCGTTCCGCCCTTCGCCATCATCGTCTTGTGGGCGGTGAGCATGAGCCTAAGACCCGCCGAGCTCATGTACGGCACATCCGCAAGATCGATGACGACTTTCGTCGCGTCGCCGAACTTGAGCCCTGCCTCGAGTTCCGTCGCGGTTACGGTGTCAACGCGTCCGCTGACGGAAATCGTCAGCGTGCTTCCCTCTGTGTTAGTTTTTATCTCCATATTCTTTTCCCATTGTAAGTATGTTCCTGTCGTTGTTCCGCCTGTAGGTGACAGGCGACATCGTCTTCTTGACGATCAAGATTCCAAGCCCGCCGACCTCGCGGTCATCGGCGCAGAGCGTCGTGTCGGGGTCGCGGTGCGCAAGCGGATCGAACGGCTTGCCGTTGTCCGTTATGACGAGGCGCACGCCGTCCGGATGGCGGGCGCGCTCCACCGTGAGCGTCCAGTCCGTCGCGCCAGAATAGCGCACGATGTTCGCGAATATCTCGTCCGCCGCGACCATCATTATGTTCGAGCAGTCGTCCGGCACGCCCTCAAGCGCCTTCGCGAGATCGGCGGACGCATTCGAGAGGTCTTCCATCGTCGGCCTGTACTCGCCGGTAAACGTCGCGGGCTCGCCGCGGTAGCGCATGACGAGCTGCGTGCAGTCGTCTGCCTGCTCCGCGCCGGCAGCATGGCGGCGAACGTCCTCTATCACGGCCGACAGGAGTTCGCCGCGCCGCCCAGAGCAGCCCGACACGGTCTTGAGGAGCTGGTCGTCTCCGTAGAGCTCTCCGGCCGCGTTGTGCTGCTCGACGATTCCGTCGGTGTAGAGGTATATCGCGTCGCCCGGCTCAAGTTGCAGCTCCTGCACGCGGTAGTGCACGCCCGCCATCGCGCCGAGAACGAGCGAGGGCCTGGACTTGAGGTATTCGACTTTTCCGCCGAGCCTGACGATCGGCGGATTGTGCCCTGCGTTCACATACGACACGTGTCCCGTGCGGATGTTCAGCTCGCCGGCCCAGGCAGTCACGAAAGTGTTGGAGGTATTCCCCTCGCAAAGGGCATCGTTCGCCTCCTCGATGGCCTGTTCGATTGGTTTCCCTGTCTGGGCAACGCTCTTTATGAGCGCCTTCGCCCTCATCATGAACATCGCCGCCGGCACGCCCTTCCCGCTCACGTCCGCAACGAGGAACAGCACGCGGTCAGGCCCGGTGAAGTAGAAGTCGTAGAAGTCTCCGCCGACTTCCCTCGCCGTGTCCATCGACGCCCAGATGTCGAAACTCGTCTCGTCGGGGAACGGGGGAAACACGTTGGGGATCGCCGCCAGCTGTATGTCCGTCGCCATCTTGAGCTCCTTCGCGGTCTGGAGCTTGATCTGGTTGCGGACGAAGGATGAGATCACGAATCCGACGAGAAGCGCGACGAACACGAGCGCCGCGCCGTTCAGCACGGCGGTCGCGCCTACAAGGACGTCGCGCTGCACCGCCGCGGAGTCCTTGGGGATCATGACGTATGTCGGAAAGCCCTCGATTTCCTTGCGCTTCCAGTAGAAAGAGCTGTCGGGATCCTCCCAGTGCGCGCCCTCGCGGTTCGGTTCCTCGTAGTCGGAGAGAATTAGCCCGGACATCGTAGTCACCACTATTCCGCCATTCCCGCCGACGCGCCAGTTGCGGAAGAGGTCCATGAGCGAGGAGCGCGACAGGCCGCGGAGCGACTCGCCGTCGCAGCCGATCTCGACGAAGCCGCCGGTCGACGGCATCCAGACGCCGATGAACTTGCGCCACGCGCCGTTCGCGGTGTTCGAGCGGTACGGCTGGCAGTATTCGGTGTCCGGTCCGGTGACGAGGCACATCATGTCCTCGGCCTGGCCGCCCGCCGTCTTGAAGTTGAAGGCCGGCTTGCCCGCGGAGGCGAGGTAGTCGGTCACCGACGAGGCGACGATGTCTCCATTCGTGTCGGCGACGCTGATCTCCGTGACGTGGAGCTCCCTGGCGAGCGCCTGAAGCGAAGCTGTGTCTACGGGATAGCCATCCTCCTCTATCCGCTCGCGGACGGCCATGCACTGCAGGACAAGCCTTTCCTCCACGCAGTCCGACATCTCGTCCTCGACGTTCTCGAACGTGCGGTCGATCAGCTTGTACGCGTCGCGCTCCGAGAGCCGCGAGTGGAGGAACCACGTGAACGCCATCGACAGCAGGAACGCCGCGAAGACGCTCAGCACAAGCTTAAGGTTGAGGCTGCGGCGCTGCGTCATTTCGCCCCTCCTTCCGCTATGACGGCATTGACCGCCGCGAGCACGTCGGGGCGACGCTTGTCAACCGCGACCCCGTAGAACTCGCGCGTCTGCAGAGGCGAGACCGCGAGCTTCCCGCCGGACGCCTCGGCAAGCGCCGCCAGCTGCGCACCGTCGAAGAGCACCGCGTCGATCTCGTCCCTCCTGAGCGCCGCGATGGCGTCCTGGATGCGGATATAGCGCTTGGGGTCGCATCCGTGCAGGCAGAGGTAGACGTCGTGAGCCGAATCGGACTCGATGCCGATGCGGATGGCGTTTAGCTGCGACATGCGGGGCTTCTTTCCGTCCGTCCTGTACAGGAAGCGCGCACCGCCCTCCCCATAGGGTTCGGAGAAGTCGATGTCGCGGCGCCGCGCCTCGGTCATCGTGATGGTCGCGATGGAGAAATCGGCGGTGCCGGCCTTGAGACGCGGCAGGATCTCGATGAAATCGACGCCTTCTATGACCATCTTGCGGCCCATCTTCGCGGCGATCTTACGCGCGAACTCGACGTCCGTGCCGATGATTTCGCCGGCCTCGTTCCTGTAGCAGCACGGCGGCTCGGTCGGATTCGCGAGAAAGAGGAGCGGACGCGACGTATCGGTGACGCGCGGATCGACCGTTTCCCGCATGTCCTTGTCGGAACAGCCGGCGAACACGGCGAGCACAAGCAGCATGCATAGTCGTTTCATAGCTTGAACATGTTTCTGTTGAACCCCGTTGTCGTCATGTTTCGCCGCGCGGGAATCGCCACCATGAGGTTCGCGACGAGATACGAGCGCAGCGACGAAGCCGTCGAGTCGGCGTCGGTTATGTCGAAGAGCTTCCCGTCGTCGCGGATCACCACCGTGATGCCGTTCGACCAGTCGACCGATATCTCCGCATGCGTCCGCCTGCCCGCGTTTCTGTCCTTTACGAGCATCAGCGTCTCCTCGATGAGCAGCGAGACGAGCCCGGACTTGCGGTCGTCCATCCCCCTGCGCGTGCCGAGGAACCTGCCGACCGTGGCGGACGCGTCGCAGATCGCCTTCGTGTCAAGCACCAGGTCGTAGACGCGCGAAGCGCGAATCCGCGCACGGTCGAGGAAAAGCGGGAACGCCCTGCGGCCACACCTGATGGCGACATACACCGCGACGAGGCCGATGGCGGCGTAGGGACTTGCCGCGAGCGCGGACCACACGCCGCACTCGCCGAAGAGCCAGCCGGCCGCCGGAGCGAGCGCGACCGGCAACACGAAAGTCGCGAGCGCCGTCACGCCGACGGCAAGCCCCTCTCGGACGCGGAAGGTGTAGTATGAGTTGAGCAGCATCACAAACGCCGTGCCGACGAGCCCGAGCGAGACGATGCGCACCGCGGTGCGGGCGGCCTCGGCGAGCGACGGATCGGTGATCCCGACCATGGACACGACGAGCTGCGGGAATGCGACGGCGAGAAGCGTAAGCACCAGCCCCTCGGCCGCGGAGACGCGCGCCGCGAGGCCCATTATGCGGCGCGTGAGGCGGTCGTTGCCCTCGCCGATGTAGACGCTTGCGAGCGGCTGCGCCGCGGTCGCGACCCCGTCGAAGGCCTCGCTCACCCCGAGTACCACGAGAACCGCGGCAAGCACAGGAAGCCTGCCTTCGCCGAAACGCGAAATGATGTAGAGGTTGAGCATCAGCGTGAGACCCGCCTGGCAGAGGCGTATGCTCGCGTCGCCGAGCGCGCACGCGCAGATTCGCCCGGTGTCCGCAAGCGAGAAATGCCGCACGAACGCCATCGAGTTCTCCTCTCGGCGAAGGTGCATAAGGAGGACGCACAGCGCCATGAGATGCCCGACCGTCGTGCCGATGGCGCACCCTGTGAAGCCGTAGCGCATCGTGAGCGGAATGGATAGCGCGCAGTTGCCGAGAAGCTGCGCGATGTAGGCGCCGGCGCATACACGCCCGTCGCCGTCGGCATAGCACATGGACGAAAAGTAGAACGACAGCGGCTCGAGAACCGCGCACGGGAGAAACCACACCCAGTACTCTCGAGCGCCGGCCAGCACCGCGCCGGATACGCCGAACGCCGCGGTCGCGGCGTTGCGCGAAAGCGCAAGCGCGCCCATGAGGAGAAGCCCGAACCCGAGCGCAGACCAAAGGCCCTGGGTCAGCAGTTCGCTCGCACGCCTGCGGTCGAAGCGCCCCATCTCCATCGCGTAGAGGACGCTCGTCCCTGTTCCGACCAGCAGCGCGACGAAAGACACGACGTTGAACATCGGCTGCATCAGGTTTATGACGGAAAGCCCTTCCTCGCCTATGATCTGCCCGCAGATGACGCTGTCGGAAAGCCCCATCAGGTACTCCGCCGCCATCGCGAAAGTCGCGGTGGGAAGGAATCTGGCGAACTTGTTGGCGGCAAAGGTCATAGTTTCCTGTTTTTGATTATACCAAATAGCGCCTCTTTAGTGTGGAATTTCTTCATCCGTTGTATCGTACGATCAGCTGCGTGCAGTCGTCCGCCTGCTCCACAAGCCCGCCGTACGCGACGACCGCATGGAAGACGGCGCGCAGCAGGGGCGACGACCCGCCTTCGACCGCCGCGACGCCGTTCGAGAGCATAGACTCAAGCGAGAAGCGCAGCCTCTCCTCGCCGAACAGGTCTCCGCGCTCGTCGGGCTGCTCGGTGATTCCGTCCGTGTAGAGGTACAGCGCCTCGCCGGGGCGGAGCGTCAGCTCGTGCGACTTGTACGTGATCCCCCCCATTGCGCCGAGCATCAGGCCAGACCTGTCGCGGACGAACTCCGGCGCGGAGCCGGACGAAGTCCGGATCGGCGGGTTGTGCCCCGCGTTCACGAAGGTGACGACGCCTGTCGCCAGGTTCAGCTCGCCGAGCCACGCCGTGACGAACATGCTCGCGTCGTTGTCGCGGCTCAGCGCCTCGTTCGCCCGCTTGGCGACCTCGGCGAGCGGAAGCCCCGTCTGGGCGATCCCCTTGATCGTGGTCTTCGCGCGCATCATATACAGCGCCGCGGGAACGCCCTTCCCGCTGACATCCGCGATCATGAACATGAACCTGTCGGAGGTGATGAAGTAGAAGTCGTAGAAGTCGCCGCCTATGTCGCGCGCCGCCTGCATCGTCGCCACGATGTCCATCCGCGTCTCGTCGGGGAACGGCGGGAAGACGCGCGGAATAGCGCTCTCCTGGATGTTCGTGGCCATCTCCATCTCGTGCCTGCGCTGGGCGGCGAGCTGGTCGCGCACATAGCGCGCGATCACGAGCCCCACGAGGATCGCCGCGAGTATCAGGGCCATTCCGTTCAGGAACGCGGAGGTCGCCACAAGGACCCGCCTCTCGACGACCGCCGTCCTCTTCGGAATCACGACGTACACGGGAAAGCCCTCGAACATGCGCTTCTCCCAGTAGTTGTCCGCGCCCGGGTCGCGCCACTGCCCGCCCTCCTGCCCAGCGACGGGATGGGAGATGATCGTCCCGTTGTCCGTAGTTATGAAGATGCCCCCCTCGTCTCCGCTCACGTGCCAGCCGTGCGTGAGGCCGGTGAGGGCGGAGCGCGCGAGGTTGCGGACCGACTTCTCCTTTGCGCCGACCTGGACGAACCCGCCCTCCGGCATCCACACGCCGACGTACTTGATCATCTCGCCGCGCAGCGTGTTGGGAAGGAGAGGCTGGGCCAGCTCGTACTTTTCCGTCAGAAGCGACGCGAACTCGTGCGCCTGGCCCTCGGCCGTGTTGAAGTTCAGCGCCCCGACCTCTTCGCGTCGCGCACTGTGGGAGAGGTTCCCGTCCGCATCCGCTATGCAGACCTCGTCCACCCCGAGATCGTCCGCGAGCGCGCGGAGGCGCCTGCTCGACTCGTCGGGGTCGTTCCACCACGGCTGCTCCTGCATCTCGTAGACTTTGTCGCGCACCACCATCGCCTGGCGGAACATGCGCGCGTCCACGCGCTCGCGTATATCCACCGCCACGTCGCTGAACACATTGTCGATGAGGTGCTTCGTGTCGCGCCATGTAAGCTGCTCGTGAAGCATCCACGTAAGCACGAGCGAGGCGACGAACGCGAGCGCAACGGCGCCGACGAGACGCCGCGCGAGCTTGCGCTGTGCAATTCCCATCACCATCTGCGCCGTCTCCTCTTGCCGGCCGTTATCACCATGTCGAGCGCCTTCTTGAGCCGCGTGTCGCCCTTGCGCACGGCTATGCCGAAGTTCTCGCGCGTCTCGAGGCGGGACGCGGCGAATTCGCCGTTCGAGTTCTCCGCGTCTATGCGAACCGCGCAGCTGTCGAAGAACATCGCGTCGAGCCGCTTCGCCCTGAGGTCATCCATCGCATCGACGTAGGAGCCGTAGCGGACGGGATCGAGCCCATGCGAGGTCAGGTAGAAGTCGTAGGTCGACGCATCCATCGTGCCGATGCGCATCTTCTCGGCACGGATCATCGTCGGCATCTCCTCTCCCGCGCGGTAGAGGAACATCCCTCCCTCCGTCGCGTAGGGAACCGTGAAGTCCACGGTCTGAAGCCTGCCCTCGGTGATCGTTATGCCGGACGCGGCCATATCGGCCTCCCCTGCGCTTACCATGGTCAGCAGGTTCGGGAACTTCTCCTTGCGTATCTCGAGCTTGCACCCAAGCTTTGCCGCCGCCGCGCGCGCGATGTCTATTTCCAGGCCGACTATCTCGCCCGTCTCGTCGTCGCAGTAGGAATACGGGCGGGTGTCAGTCGTGGTGACGAGCAAAAGCACGTTGTTCGTGCGGGCGGGAGGAGGCGGCGGCGCGTCAGCGTCGCGCCCGCTGCATCCGGCGGAAAGCAGCGCGGCGAGAACGAGCGCCGCAGCCGACAGTGTATAGACTCCTCCCCTCATCTACCAGTATCGCCTGAAGCGGTCAGAGGGTGCCGAAAATGCGGTCGCCGGCATCGCCAAGACCAGGAACGATGTAGAAATGGCTGTTCAGGCGCTCGTCTTTGGCCGCGGTGAACACAGGGACGTCGGGATGCTCCTTCTCGACCTTCGCAATGCCCTCCGGGGCAGCGATGAGGTTCAGAAACACGATTCGCCTGTAGCCGAGCTTCTTGAGCTGGGCGAACGCATCGCACGCGCTCCCGCCCGTCGCGAGCATCGGGTCGATCACGATCGCGAGCTCGTCGTTCTTCGCCGGCGGAACTTTCGCGTAGTACGGGATCGGCTCGGCCGTCGTCTCGTTGCGCTGCATGCCGAGAACGCCGACCTTCGCGTACGGAAGGACGTGCAGCATCGCGTCGAGCATGCCCATTCCGGCGCGGAGAATCGGGACGATCACAATGGAGTCTTCGATCTTCACGCCCGTCGTCTTCGCGACAGGGGTCGTGACCGGTATCTCCACCGTGCGAAGGTCCTTGAGGCTCTCGATTGCGAGAAATTCCGTGATCTCGTTTACGAGCTCGCGGAACTGCTTCGGCTTTGTGTTGATGTCGCGCATAAGCGTGACGCGGTGCTTTACAAGTGGATGGTTCAGGACTGTATGCATAAGAGAGTTTAAAGTTTAAAGTTCAAAGTTCAAAGTTCAAAGTTTAAAGTTTAAAGTTTAAAGTTTAAAGTTGGAAGTTAGGAGTTGAAAGTTGAGAGTTTGATGTTTGGTCTTTAAAGTTTAGGTTTGAAGTTCGAAGATTTTGAGGCTTATGGTGCTATTATACATTAAGGAACGACGAGACGCAAATACCAATCCACAAGCTGCGGACCGAAGAACATCCACGAAAGACATCCTATGCAGATGTACGGCCCATACGGTATTGGCGTAAAACCACCAAGTTTTGTCTTAGAAAGAAGAATTAACGACACACCGACGATGCTGCCGACGACCGAGGAGAGGATGAGAGCCACAAGAACCGCAATCGGTCCGAAGAGCGCACCGACCGCCCCCATAAGGAATACGTCGCCCATTCCCATGGCCTCGCGCTTGAACACCTTTGAGCCAAGCCACCGGACGAGCCAAAGCAGCCCAAAGCCGAAGACAAGGCCACTTATGGAGTACGCGAGCGGGAAGTACATCCTCAAGTCGGAGAAGTCGAACGCGAAGTTTCGAGTGCTTGCGCTGACGAACGCCCAGAACAGGACGCCGAGCACCATTCCTCCGACCGTC
>Ga0256405_10004084_pt1 | contig 28216 bp, 23 predicted proteins | sample RumenRJG_02DNA_FD_189096 | JGI IMG/M metagenome (GOLD analysis project Ga0256405, IMG submission 189096) | Bovine rumen microbial communities from Lethbridge, Alberta, Canada - RJG_02 | ecosystem: Host-associated > Mammals > Digestive system > Stomach > Rumen | place: Canada: Alberta... | reverse complement strand
AGGGATTTATAACCTGAAGTACTGTTACAGTACTGTTTGAGTAATAGGAGATATATAATACAGATAATACGAATAAAAGATTAACAAATATGTTAACAAAAGCCATGAGAAAAAGGTCATTCCATCAACCCGTTGCGGAGTTAGAATAGTTCCAAGTGGTTTGCAAGTGTATGGAAACCTAGTAATACCAAGGGCTGAGAGCATTAGCTCTCGGCTCTTTTTATAATGATTCTAATAGTGATTCTAAATTGATTCTATAAATAGCTTTTCTAAACCACACATTGCGTGCATGGGACGAAAGTGATATAATCAAGAAAACGCAATGCGAGGAGGATGAAATGGATATTGCAAAGGCGATTAAAGAATTACGTGAGGGTGTGAAAATGAATCGAAAAGAATTCTCAGAGCACACTGGGATTCCAATTAGAACTTTGGAGGATTGGGAAGCAGGACGACGCACCCCTCCGGAGTATATACCGAGACTTATTGCGTATCAGCTGAAATATGAGGAATTGGTGGGGGATAAAGATGTGGAGATGTTATGATGAAACTGATAGCAAGTGAGTATAAGAGATTTGAGGACATCAAGCATGTAAGAGATGATGGAATCGAGTATTGGAGTGCCAGAGAACTTGCACCGGTATTGGAGTATGCCCAATGGAGGAATTTTCTAAAGTAATAGGAAGGGCTATGATTGCCTGTGAGAATAGTGGGCACAGTGTTTTAGATGATTTTGCTGAGGTCAGCAAAATCGTGGATGCAGGAGTTATAACAAATGAGGTGTTTGCTGTTTTTCAGAATTCCGGATATATGGGATTGTATGGTGGACTTGATGTTGATGATATTCATTCGCGAAAGAACTTGGAAGTAGGACAGAAGATTCTTGATTATAGGGGCAGTACCGAATTGATTGCCAATTTATTCAGAATATCTCAAACGGAAGAAAAACTCCGCAAGGATAGTGTTAAGGAAGCTGAGAAAGCTACAAGCGTTCATTACAATGTTGGAAAGGAAGTTAGAACCGCTATAAGGAATTTAGTGGAACCACATAAATGGGGAGAAGCAAGAGGAGAATAGAAATACTGAATTTATCAGCATTTTACACGAGAAACAGATCCGGAATTATGGAGATGGAGTAAGCTTGGAAGGAACTCATTATGGCAGAAACGATCATATATGTTGTTATTTGTTCGATTGTTGCGATGATTTTTGTGATTCTAGGGATATATCAATATCGTGCAAAAGATCCTGTAACAATTAATACCGGTGAGACACCACCCAAAGCAGAAGATTTAATTGACGTGAAGTTGTGGAATCAGAAGCATGGAAGAAATTTCATTATTTTAGGAATTATGTTGTGGTGTACATTTGTTGTGGGAGGATATGTTCTATCAAGAATAAATGAAGTGATAGCCATAATCATAATAATCGTTGCTGTTTTATTTGAATTTTTTTGGCTTAATTTTCAGCACGAAAAAATGAAGAGAGAATATATAAAATAATAGGTTTTGGTTTAGGCGGAGAGTGATCTCCGCTTTTTTTGTTATGTATAGTTGATAAAAACAAATTTGATGGCTATGCAATAGAAAGACATGGGGGAAATCCAAAAAAATAGACTTAAAGAAGAGGGGAGTCAGTTGGTGACAAATTGTAACCAACTGAAAATGAGATCGCCGAAGGACGGCAAAAGATATTGAATCGATTAAGGAATGCGAGGAACATCCGGAACGATTGAATACATTTAATCATGAGGAATTCTGTAAAGCGATAGAACTTCAAAGGATAAAGGATTCGTTTGGAAAATAGAGCGGATATAAGGATAAAATAAAAATGTTAACATACAATAAAAATTCACTTAATATTGTTGCTTTAATGGTATAAAAAAGTCAAAAAAGTGTTAATATATTGCTGATAGATAATCGCTGGATTTGATAGGCTAGAAATCTCCTGTCACATCCGGCGTTTTTTTTAGGGAGTTGTAAATTTATGGGAAGTTCAAAGGAGGTTGAATCTATGAGGCTAAAATTGAAAAGAATATTTGGCGTCTTGCTGAGCTTTATGCTGGTGTTGGAACTTTTTTCAGGGATGCTCATGACTGTGCATGCGGATGACCCGTATGCAGCTTTGAAAAATGTTAGAACTGTTGTGCACTTTGATAATAAGGAGTGGTATCTGATAGATTACGATACGAGTAGCGTGACACTATTATCAAAGGAATGTGTTTGTGCATCAAAATTTAATGATAATGGTTCAAATGAATACAGCAATTCTGATGTGGAAGAAGCGGTGAATCTCTATTATACGGAAAGTATTTCAGAAAATGTGAAGCCGGAAGTAGTTAATAGGATGTTTCTCTTAACAGTAGAACAGCTAAAAGAACTTTCTGCAGATGTGAGAAAATGTTCCCAGGCCGTTGGTGCAAATCAAAATTTATGGTGGTCGAGTTCAGCAGACGGAAGTAGCAATGTAGTAGTTGTGAATGGTTCAAATGGAAATCTTATGGAGGGGATGTGGAGCTATGGACCTACAAATATGTTTGGCGTTCGTCCAGCTCTAAAACTTAAGCTTGAAAATATGGTTTTCTCATCTGCAACGAATACTTTTTCTCTTAAACCAACGAACTATAGTGTGACGATTTCTGGAGGCGCAAACGCTACAATAAACGGAGATACAAGTCAAAATGTATCAGTTGAGCAGGCAATGACAAGCGTAATTTACAAAGCTAATACAGGGTATTATTTTGATGAGTTTACAGATATAACTAGTAATGGAATTACGGCTACTAGAACAGATGAAGAGACAGTTACTGTTTCAGGTATTCCAACGGCGGATACGACTATCACGATTCCGGATGCAGTAGTAAAGCCTACAAGTACAATAGATGACGGATTTGTGAGAGATATTACAGGTTCAGATGAAGTAGTAGAGAATGATTTATATGAAACAAAGATAATAAATAATAGTGAACTCAGAACTCTTTTATCTTTAACAGATGCAGAAATTGCAGAGGGCGTAAATGTATGGCTAGATATTCAGAATATAGATGAAAGCGTTTCAAAGACAGATGTAAAACTGGTGCAGAATGCATGCCATGATTATTCAGTGGGATTATATCTAGATGTTAACCTGTTTAAGAAAGTTGGAAGTAACGATGCAACAAAAGTGACCGAGACCAACGGAAAAGTAAAGGCAAGTATCGTTATACCTGAAAGTTTGTGGAAGAGTGGAAGGACCTTTGAAATCATCCGTGTACATGATGGCGTGGCTACAGCTATCGAGGGTACTTATGATGAAAATACACATGTATTCACATTTGAAACAGATAAGTTTTCAACTTATGCACTAGCGTATAAAGATCAGAAGACATCTAGCGATAGCGGAAATGTAGTTTCTGAAAAAAGTAATAGTCCCGTTCCAACTTCACCAAAAACGGGAGACTTGGATGACTTAGGCTTATGGTATTTCTTGATTATAGTATCAATTGGTGGACTAGGACTTTTGAGATATAAAAGCAGAAGATTTATTTAAGAATATTAGAATAAATGCAATTAAGAAGGAAGACGCTGCGTAAGCGTCTTCTTTTTTGTGCTATAATGCATGAGAATTTTTTGAAGGAGATTTTTTTATATGCAAACAAAGAAAGTATCAGATTCAGAGGGCGAGAATCTCAGACTAATCCAGTATGCTGATATCAATCTGTCAGGAAATCTGTTTGGCGGAAAGCTGATGGAGTGGATGGATGAGATAGCTGGAATAGTGGCTATGCGTCATGCTGGAATGGCGATAACTACGGCAGCAGTCGATAATCTGCAATTTAAGCAGAGTGTGAAGTTGGGCGATATTCTTGTGCTTAAAGCGAAGATCACCTATGTGGGAAACAAATCGATGGAAGTTCGAGTGGATGTTTATAAAGAGGAACGTGAAACGGGAATGAGACATGTCGTAAACAGAGCTTATTTCACAGAGGTTGCTGTAGATGCTGACGGTCATCCGGTAAAGGTTCCATACGGTTTGGAACTTACAAACCTCGCTGAGAAAGCTGAATGGGAAGCTGCTCTAAAACGTAGAGAGATGCGTCAGGAAAGACGGAGAGAGGGCTTTTAAGAAAAAATGAACCATTTGGAATGCTTATTACGATATATTTATGTAGGGTAACAAAGGCCGAAGAGTTAACCTAAAGAAAGCTTTCGAAACTAGTTAGACTGAATCAGGTGTATAAAGGTGAAGACGAGATTAGAATACATCATTGAGAAATACAGCAAAGATTTATATTCTTTTTGCTATTATTTGACCACAAATAAATACGAGGCAGATGATCTGTATCAGGACGCGTTTGAAAGAATGATTAATAAAGGCGAACTTCCTGAAACGGATGAAGAGGCTAAACAGATGCTTTTGTCTATGTCAGTAAGTCTATGGAAAGACAAGCGACGAAAGTTCGCATGGCGAAAGCGGATATTTGAGGAAAAATACATTCCAGAAGCGACGATGGAGAGTGAATCAATAGATGAAAAATCTCCGGAAAGCACATTAATCCAGGACGAATCGAGGCGATATGTCATGGAATGTGTGAACAGGCTTCCGGACAAGATGAGAATAGTCATCCTGCTGTATTACATGGAAAACCTTAAAGTCAGTGAAATCGCAGAATTGCTTCATGTTCCGCCTGGTACTGTAAAGAGCAGATTGCATATTGCAAAGGAGAAACTAGCAGTTCTAATGAGAGCTGATAGGAGGGAGGCTTTTGATTATGAATGATATGGATTCGCTATTATTTGATACTCTTTCACCGAAGAATAAGCCTGATGATGAGATTAATCAGAGAATCATAGGCATAGGTAAGGAGAGCAAAGTAATGGCATATAAAAAAGCAAAAAGACGTAAAGCTTCTGTTGTGGCTGCCTGCGCTGCAACATTGGTATTGGTTTCAGCGGGAACTTCATACGCTGCGGTTCATTATTTTTCGGCTCAGGATGTGGCTGGCAAACTGGAAGATAGTCGACTTGAGAAAGCTTTTTCCGGAAGGGATGCGGTCCAGCTAGATGAAGTGAAAGAGGCTGGCGGATACAGATTCAAGCTTCTCGGTATGGTTTCTGGAAAAAATCTGTCCGATTCAAAGTTGAAGCTATCGGACGGAACAGTTCGAGAAGACAGAACTTATGTGGTGATGGCTACGGAGAAAAAGGACGGCGGGAAACTTGGAGATGAATCTTTCGTAGTATCACCTGAAATCAGCGGATTTAGGGTACAGGATGTCAATATCGGTACATTGTCTGGCGGAAGTACGAGGTTCTATTCTAATGATAGAACGGTTCTGTATGAACTGGTTGATATGGAAAATATTGAACCTTTTGCGAACCATGATATCTACTTGGCGGTAAAAAATGCTGACTTAAAAGTGAAGTTTAAGCTTCCGGTAGATGCTTCTAAAGCTGATGAAGCAAAGGTTGCTAAACTACTAAAGGGTGTTCATGACGGAGCTGGCGAGAAGCCAGTGGTTACAGAGGCTGATAAGTTCATGAAAAAGCTTACTCCTGAAAACCTGGATAAATACGCAGAACCTGTTGAATCTACAAAGGCTACACTTACACCAAATAGTGAAGGACAGGTTTCGTGGAAATATAAGATTCAAGGTGAAGAAGCTCAGGACACTTCAAATGTTCGTGATTTGTTCCCAGATGGTAAAACTGGAATTTCTAAGCAGTTTAGCTATGTGGGCGGTGAAAAAGGAGTGAAAGATCTGCATATTCTGACTTATGCTCTGAATAAAGATGGAAGTGTTACTTTTGAAGTTTACACTCCTGTAAAATAATATTTAGAGAGAGGGCTATGCATACTCGGTGTCATTAAAGGTTGATATCGTATGCGGCCCTCTTTTTTATTGTCTTGCAATATTGGAGTTCGATGATTTTTTCGCAATGTAATGGTATTTATAAACAAATTTACACTATTAAATTTAGTAGAAGTAGACAATTATAAATATTCACGTGCGTAATGAAAAACATTCAAATTTTAAAACTCTTTAATTTGTTGAAAACAAACTTTTTAGAAGATAGAATTTATTTGTGTGTTACTAGGTATCCATTTATCTCACTTTGGAAACTGAAGTAATCGAGGGGATTATCTAATTGACGGTTATCAAGAAAGGGGTCATTATGAAGAGAAAGTCTATGCTAATGACTGGACTGGTTGCTGGTGCGCTGTTTATGGCGACACAGACTCTTCCAGCAAAGGCTTGTACTGAAATCTACGTCGGCAAAGACGTATCAGCAACAGGTCAGACTATTTACGGACGTACTGAAGATGGAGGCGAAAACAATCTTAAGCTTTACGATGTGAAAAAAGCAGGAGCTATTAAAGCTGGAACTACATTCACAGATGCTCAGGGTCTTACATATACTTGGGGACCAGTTGACAGCTTCCGTTACACATCAATTCGTGATGATAAATTCCTCTGGGATGGCGAGTCTGAGACTTGCTATGAAGCTCAGGGAACAAACCAGTACGGTGTAACTATTTCTGCTACAGAGTCTCTGTATGAGAATGATGCTGTTTTAGCAGCTGATCCATTCAAGGCTTCAGAAGAGGTTGGCAAGCAGGGTATTGGTGAGCAGTCACTTACAACTATTGTACTTGGCCAGGCTATGACAGCTAGACAGGGTGTAGATATCGTATGTGATGCTGTTGATAAATACAGCGCTTCAGAAGCAAGTGGAATTATCATCGAAGATGGTAAAGAGGCATGGTACATCGAAATCGTATCAGGAACACAGTATGCTGCTTACAAGCTGCCTACAGATAAGTGTTTTGTTAACCCAAACGTAACTATCATGAAGAATGTAAACACAGTAGGAGCTACAAATAGAGCATCTACTACATCTACAGACTTTGTTGTTTCATCAAAGCTTATCGATATGGCAAAGACAGCTGGTACTTACACAGATATCAATGGTAAGACAGGTGATCAGGCCGATGGAACTACTATCGACTTGAATAAATCATATAGTAACCTGGCTGATAGCGAACGTATGAAGAATGCGCTTACATATTTGAATCCTTCACTCGGTGTAACAGAGAAGAACGATTCATTTGTATTTACATTCACACCTTCTCATAAGCTTACATTAGATGAAGTAAAGAACTTCTTCAGACTAGATGCGATTGAGCGTAATCATACTATGGAATGTACTATCTTCCAGAGATATAACAATGTTCCGCTAGAACTTTCTGTAGTAGAGTGGAGAGCTATGGTTGCTCCTAAGTATTCTGTATATGTTCCATTCTATCCTATGCTGATTAATGAGACTCCAGAAGCATACAGAATTCTTGGAACAAAGGATACTGTTAAAGCATACAACCCAAAGAGCGCTTACTTCGCATTCCAGGGTGTAAAAGAAAAATGTTACGCTGATCCAGCTGGTTTTGGTAAAAATGTAATTTCTAAATATGCAAAGGTTGAAGAGTACATCAATGCACAGTTTGCAGAAGACCAGAAACTTCTCTTCTCAAAATATGCTACAGATAAAGCTGGCGCAAAAGCTTATGCAACAGAACTTGGAAAGAAATATTCAGATGTGGCTATTTCAGTTGCAAATGGTCTTTATGATGGTAAAGACGTAGCTATTCCATCTGTTGAGAAGAAGGCACTTTATGATATTAGTGCTTCAAAAGATAGCGGTGTATCAGTATCAGCTGTAAATGAGATTACAGATGCAACTGTTACAGCTGGAGCACAGGCAGTTTTAGAAGCTCTTGCAAATGATTACAAGAAAGCTGGTTTTGATGTTCTTCCAGATACATTCAGAATCTTTGATATTCAGGCTACAGGCGCTGGTAGAGTAAAGATTGCTGTTGGTAAAGAATATGCAGGAAAGATTGCTGTTGTAGGTCACTTCCATGATGGAAAGTGGACTGTACAGCAGTGCAAGACTGATAAAGATGGAAACATTTATCCAGAATTCGCTTCTTTCTCACCTGTATTCGTTGAGATGACAACTGCAGACAAGGAAGTAACACTTTCAGTTCCTGCAGAACCACAGGTTGTAAAGAAATCTCCAAAGACAGGAGTAGTTGCAACAGAAGCTCTTCTCGCACTTATCATGATGGCTGCAGCATGTGGTCTCGTATATGGTAAGAAGAGAGCATAATTAAATTTACGTGATTGAATAAAAGTAAAAAGCTCCGGCAGTTTAAATGCTGCTGGAGCTTTTTTGTTGTGTGATTTGATTTATAAGGATTACTCTGCTCTTCTAGATACGTGATGATAATCACTATCGTAGAATTTGCCTGCGCGGATGTCATCTGTCATACCTTCATAAGGTGTTTCGTTGATGACATCGTCATTGTCGATTCCTGCGTCACCGATATAAGTGATAGTGGCAAATTCAGGAACGACATATTTTGGATATGTATCATATTTCTCGCGGGCTTCGTGCATCTTGTCAATGTGTTTGTTCTGGTAGCAAACTGTGATTTCAGGATGCTCGTGAACCCATTTCGGGAAAAAGATTACGCCGTTAATCTTTCCTTCATTTGGCATGAAGTCGAGAGCAACGTCTGTGCCTGTTGGTTCAGTCCATGTGACTTTGTAAATACCATCAGCAATCTTGAACAGATTGATTTCCTGGTCTGTGACCCATCTTCCTGCAACCATTCCACCGTGAATTCTGTAGCAGCATGTGTGGTCGTTCTTACAGTACCATTCGTATTCCCAACTGTTATCGTATGTGTAAATGAAATGCGTCCCGATAAAATCAGATAGTTCTTTGAATTCTTTCGCCATGTTTAACTCCTTTCACATGTATGTACCACTTCACTTTTTTAGTGAGAGTGTATGTAAATTGCACTTACTAGATTATGTTAAAAATAACGTGTAATTAATTACACGTCGACTGAGCTGACATTTATGTTATACTTATGAAAGTAACTTGTCAAGATTATGTAATTAATTTCATGTTTTCCTGAACGATGGGGTAGAAGATGGCACAGAAGAATTTGCTCCCAATGATACTTTTGGGTTTGATTAATATTGAACCGAAAACGGGGTATGATTTAAAGAAAGAATTTGAAACAGAAATAGGCGAATTTTGGAGTGTAAAGCACAGTCAGATTTATCTCGAACTTAAACGACTGGTTGCGGAAGAGGAGGTAGTTGCTGAAACTGGATTCTATGGAAACAGGATTGAGAAAACCTACTATCGAATTACCAGCAAAGGTCGGGAGAGACTTCAGGATTGGCTGGAGAATTATTATGACATGCTTAACGTAAGCAAAGACGAATTTGTGCTTAAACTTTATTTCATAAAAAAGAAAAATGATCCTAGACTTAGAGGATTGCTTATGGAGCAGTTCCATCTTCGAAATGAGAAGCTGGAACATTTGTTAGGGCGACGAAATCTGCTCTTTAAGACAAAGAAGTCTAGAGAAGAAAACTATGGACATTACTTGATATTAGAACATGCAATACAAAGGGAACAGGAGTATGTTTCCTGGCTGAAGGGGATTTTAGAGGAGAATTATGATTAGACTAGAAAGATTTATTAATGAATTATTGTATTTGGGATTAAATAAAGAACAGTTTAATATGATTAGGGGGGATATCGAGGAAGATAATAGATGCTCAGTTAGAGCTGGAGCTACTTTTATCAACTTTTTTATCTTGTTTGGATTAGTAGCATCGATTAAATCTGATGCATATTATGCATGTCGAAAAGTGTATGTAGCTACGATGATATTGAATATTATATCCGGAATTTGGACCAATGCTTTGATAAAAAAGGATTTGAAGGTGATTCATCCGGTTCTAATGTTTTTCTCATTAACTACTTTGTTAGCAGGTATTGGAATCGCATACTGTCAGCCTCATGTTAGAACAGTTACGATGATTGCATGTACACTGGTAGTGCCTGTTATATCGATTTGTAACACATTTACAAATATTCTTATACACCTGATAGGGCTTATGCTATATGCTGTTATTTGTTACGGAACACTAGATTTTAAAGTTTTCTTTTGGGGATTTAGTAACCTGCTGATATTCTCTGTTGCGGGAGATGTGCTGGGGCATGTAGTCAATAAACAGCGTGCACAGCGATTCGTATATGCAGCGACTTCGAAGGCTATGGCGGAAGTTCAGAGCAGATATGCACATTATGATGAATTGACGGGACTTCAGAATAGACGTGCGTTTGAGGAAAAAGTAAAGGACGTCGTTTATAGTTGTCCTGAACATTATCGTGTGGTAATGCTGGATTTAAACGGGCTAAAAAGAGTGAATGATACTTATGGTCATGACGCTGGAGATGAGCTTATAAAGGCTGCGACAGAATGCCTGACCAGAGTATTCAAAGACAATGATTCTATCTATCGTATAGGTGGAGATGAGTTCTGTGTTATAGATTATGGAACTATTGAAGAGGCTGAGAAAAGCATAGTCGAATTGAAGAAGGTTACGACTGGCTGGAAAGGTAATAAGATAGATGGATTTACTTTTTCCGTAGGAGTCTCTGTCAAAGAGGATGGAGAAGATATTTCATCTATTATCAAGAAGGCTGATCAGAATATGTATGATAGTAAGCGAAGATTCTATGATGCACGTAGTGCAATCAGTGCATGTTAGAAATTAAAATTGAGGGCATTTGTAAAACAGAGAGGTGTGCGATGAAAGTTTTAATCTTAAACGGAAGTCCCAGGGTAGGTGGAAACACTAGTGTGGCAGTTGATGAATTGGTTCAGACTTTTTCCGAAGGTGGAGTTGAAACTGAAGTGATTCAGCTTGGAAAGATGGATATCAGAGGGTGCGTTTCCTGCGGAAGTTGTGCGAAGACTGGAAAATGCGCGATTGATGATATCGTAAATGAAATAGCCGAAAAGTTCGAGTCGGCGGACGGGCTGATAGTTGCTTCTCCGGTTTATTATGCGTCACCTAATGCGACTCTTATCGCATGTCTGGACAGATTGTTCTACAGCTCATCTTTTGATAAGACGATGAAGGTTGGCGCAAGTGTGGCTGTGGCGCGAAGAGGTGGATGCTCAGCGACTTTTGATGTGTTGAACAAGTATTTTACGATCAGCGGTATGCCGGTAGCGTCCAGCCAGTATTGGAACAGTGTTCATGGTACATCAAAAGGTCAGGCAAAGCTCGATTTAGAAGGCCTTCAGACTATGAGAACACTTGCACGAAATATGACTTTCCTGATGAAGAGTATCGAACTTGGAAAGAAAGAATTTGGCCTTCCAGTAAAGGAAGAGCATGTTTCTACTCATTTTATTAGGAAGTAATGAGGAAAAGTAATGACTTTAAAGGATTTAAAAATAGGACAGTCGGCCAGGATTGAAGCTGTCGGCGGAGAGGGTGCGCTGAGACAGCATTTTCTCGATATGGGAATGATACCTGGAGCTTATGTTACATTGGTTCGTTTTGCACCGATGGGGGATCCGATGGAGTTTCGAATTCATGGTTATGAATTGACTCTACGTATGGATGATGCGGCGCAGATAGAAGCAAGTGTTGTGGAATTATTGGAAGATAATTCGAAAGAGGAGTGTGTCAGAAAGGAAAAAAAGGGGGCAAGTTCTGCAGTGAAGCATGATATTGAACATCCTGGTCTCGGTGAGGATGGAAAGTATCATGTGAAAGGAAGCGGTGATCCACTGCCTGAGGGCGAGACGCTGACTTATGCGTTGGTTGGAAACCAGAACTGCGGAAAGACTACTCTATTTAATCAGCTTACCGGTTCGAACCAGCACGTGGGAAATTTCCCTGGTGTTACGGTTGATAGAAAAGACGGCGTGATTCGTGGTCATGAGAATACTCTGATTACTGATCTGCCGGGTATTTATTCGATGTCACCTTATTCCAGTGAAGAACTGGTAAGTCGTGACTTTGTACTGAAAGAAAAGCCAAAGGCTATTATTAATATCGTAGATGCGACAAATATCGAGAGAAATCTGTATCTTACTATGCAGCTTCTCGAAATGAAGATTCCGATGGTTGTCGCTCTGAATATGATGGATGAACTTCGTGGAAATGGCGGTTCGGTGGACATCAATCGAATGGAAAAGATGTTAGGTGTTCCGGTCGTCCCTATTTCTGCAGCAAAGAATGAAGGTATCGATGAGCTGGTAGCGCATGCTATGCATATCGCTCACTATCAGGAACCGCCTGAAGTAGAAGACTTCTGTGATGAGAAGGATAATGGTGGCGCAGTTCATCGTTGTATTCATGCAGTAATTCATATTATTGAAGACCATGCAATCCGTGCGGGTATTCCGGTTCGTTTTGCAGCTACGAAAGTTATCGAGAACGACGATAGAATCATACGTGCGCTCAAACTGGATGAGAACGAGATTGAGGCACTTTCACATATCACAAAGCAGATGGAGAAAGAACGTGGCCTCGATAGAAGTGCCGCTATGGCGGATATGAGATTTGCGTTTATCGAAAAAGTCTGCAAGGAATGCGTTACAAAACCACGCGAGAGCAAGGAACATATTCGCAGCCAGAGAATCGACAGATGGCTTACTGGAAAGTACACTGCTATCCCGATATTCGTACTTGTCATGGCAGCAGTATTTTTCCTGACTTTTAATGTTATCGGAGCATGGCTTCAGGGGTTACTCGAAACGGGAATCGGTGCACTATCAGATATGACAGATAAAGCGCTTACTGCTTCGCATGTAAATCCGGCGGTTCATGAACTGGTCATAGGAGGAATATTTGAAGGTGTAGGTGGAGTGCTTAGCTTCCTGCCTATTATCGTTACGATGTTCTTCTTCCTCTCGATTCTCGAGGATAGTGGTTACATCGCTCGAGTGGCCTTCTTTATGGATAAGATGCTTCGAAAGATAGGTCTTTCGGGTCGTAGTATAGTGCCACTTCTAATCGGTTTCGGATGTACAGTTCCTGCGGTTATGTCGACTAGAACACTTCCGAGCGATCGAGATAGAAAGATGACGATTTTACTTACACCATTTATGAGTTGTACAGCGAAGTTGCCTATTTACACATTTTTTGTGGCAGCTTTTTTCCCGGAACACAGATGGTTGATTCTGACTGGGCTATATTTCCTGGGAATCTTTTTGGGAGTTCTCGCAGCGTTGTTCTTTAAGAAGGTGCGTTTCAGAGGCGAGGCGGTGCCTTTCGTGATGGAACTTCCTAATTATAGACTTCCAAGTGCGAGAAACGTCATCCAGCTATTGTGGGAGAAGGCAAAAGATTTCTTGCAGAGAGCTTTTACTGTAATCTTCCTGGCAACAGTAATCGTTTGGGTATTGCAGAGTTTTGATACTCATTTCAATCTAGTGGCTGATCAAAAGGACAGTATCCTGGCTATGATAGCAGGATGGCTGGTTCCTCTGTTTAGACCTATCGGACTGGGAGACTGGAGAATCTGTACTTCATTGATCTCCGGTTTCATGGCAAAGGAAAGTGTAGTTTCAGTTTTGGAAGTTTTGTTTGGTGAAACTGGAGTTACTGGCGCACTTACTACTCTTACAGCATCATGCTTACTCGTTTTTTCTCTGCTCTACACACCATGTGTAGCAGCTATCGCATCTATAAAGAGAGAGATGGGAACAAAATGGGCTATCTGCGTGGTATTGTGGCAATGTGGTTTGGCCTGGGTTGTGACTTTATTTGTACATAGTGTTGGTGTGTTATTTGCATAAAGGTGTTGACCTTACAGCGCACTGCAATGATACAACGGTTTTGGAAAGGAGAGGTGCGATATGACGATTAAAGAATTTGCACGATTGTGTGGATGTAATCCTCAGACCTTGCGATACTATGATCGTATGGAACTTCTGAAACCGGTTAAAGTGGATTCATGGACAGGGTATCGGTATTATGAGGAGGAGCAAGCGTTAGATTTTGTCAAAATAAAAAATTTGCAGACGGCAGGCTTTACTATCGAAGAAATTCGTGGTTTATCAGATGCTTCGAATGAGGAGATTTATTCTGCATTTGAGGAGAAAATCAAGGAGGCGGAGTCCAGACTTCGGAATATCAAGAGAATTCAGCAGTCATATCAGTACGAAATGACAACTATGGAAAAACGAATTGAAGCATGGCGGGAGCAGATTACGAAGGCTTTGATGGAGTACGACCCAACAGAAGAGTTTGGTGTGGATAAGGAGTTTTACGAAGATAAGGTTATCGGAAACGTGAATGCATTCTTTGATGATCTTATTCGAAATGAAGATGATGCAAACTTTTCTTTGACGGGATATCCGGATGGAGAGGAGCTTGAGCCGGAAGAAGAGGAAATTGATTTTCTGAAGGATCCACATTATGAGATGCTTTACGAAGTTCACGGTTGGGAGCATGTCAAAGATTTCCTGGGTGAAATGCCGAGATTGGAGAGTAATACAGAGTATGCCTTGCTTTTTAAGGTAAACGAGGAAAAGAAGAAGACCGGATTTGCCAACACCATGCTGGGTGTGCTTTTGGCAAAATATGCAAGAGGTGAAAATCGGAATCTGGGTTGTAATGTGACAGACACGGAGGATGGTGAAAATCATTTCTGGATGTTTAAGGCAAAGTAGGAAAATCGAGAAGGAAGAGATATGGAGACTCGTTTTCCGGTATTTTGTACATAGTGTTGGTGTGTTATTTATTTAAGAAAACAGCAAGCCTGTCGGCTTGCTGTTTTCTCTAATTTTATATTGTATATCTAGATTTGCGTTGTTATAATGTGATTTAGGCAGGTTGAATCGAAAATTTATAGTCGTTTATGACTAGGATGAATTTAATATTCTTAGTTCAATGCATATCCTGTGTGTTTCGGAATTACAGATCTGTAATTGTGCATTGAAAACTCATGTTGTAATTATTAAAAACTGAATGAATACATAGAGAATAGCAAAAATTGAAATCCCTATGTATTTGGACAAGCTAGTTAGAAGATAAAAGCTTGAGGAATACATAGAGAATAGCAAAAATTGAAATCCCTATGTATCTGGACATGCTAGTCAGGAGATAAAAGCTAGAGGAATACATAGAGAATAGCAAAAATTGAAATCCCTATGTATCTGAACAAGCTAGTCAGGAGATAAAAGCTCAAAAGATACATAGAGATTAGCTAAAACTAAAATTCTCTATGTAATACATGGAGGAAAGGTTAAATTATGAAAAGGGGAAGTAAGGAGAGAATCTCATATTCGGGAATATATATAGATGCAGAGATTCGCAAGCAGGAGCTAGAAGCAGCGCAGAAGCTGTTAGAAAAGTCACTTAGTAAAGCACCAGAAGGAAATATCAGGATTATTAGAGTTAATGGGTCTGCGCAGTACTATCTTAGGATGAAACCCAATGACAAGAATGGAACATACCTGTCCAAATCAAATACAAAACAAATAAAGATGTATCTTCAGAAGTCCTATGATTTAAAGGCAAAAAAGCTTGTTGATGAGGAGTTGAAGAATCTGACACGTTGTTTAGGGAAGAATGTAGAACTTCCGCATAAATTAGAACAACTGTATTCAAATTATCCTGAAGAAGCTAGAATTCATATATGTCCGGTTTCAAAGTCGTATGAGGAAATGGAACGAGAATGGATGGCTAGGCCGTATCGTAGGTTAGATGTGAATAATGTTAATGCAGGATATGAGACGAATCGTGGTGAACTGGTTCGATCCAAGTCGGAGCTTAATATTGCAAATATGCTTGATCGTTACCACATAGCATATAAGTATGAATGTCCAGTGGTTTTAAATAATGGGATTGTTGTTCATCCTGATTTTACGATTCTTAATAGAGATACAGGAGAGGAAATCTATTGGGAACATAGAGGAATGATGGATGATTCGGGATATGCTTCAAAAGCAGTTTTTAAATTCAAGGAATATATGCAAAGTGGGATTATTCTGGGGAAAAATTTGATAATAACTGAAGAGACTGCATTAAATCCACTGGGAACAGATGAAATCAAAGTAATTATAAAGAGTTTGTTGTAGTATGACATTTGAGGTGTTACCTAATTCATATAATAGTTTGCACATTAAATTAGCTTTCGTTATGTTATACTTATACAAACAGTTGTCGCAGAATTTAGAGAAATATCAATCATATATATGGCAACTATTAGAATAAAAATATAGTAATATGGAGAATTTATGCAGCAGATTTTTGTAGAAGCAAATCAGATAGATAGAAATCAGGTGCTCGTGCTCGGGCAGGATGCGAAGCATCTGTCTCGTGTAGTTCGAATCCGTGTGGGTGAGAGAATTCGTGTGAGTGTTCACGGTGGAAAGAATTACTTTGCAACCGTTTCTGAAGTGGAAAAAGACAGAGTTGTTGCTGATCTTGAATGCGAAAGCGAAGACACAGAAAGCGAAAACAGAATTTATTTGTTTCAGGGACTTCCAAAGGGAAGCAAGTTTGAAACTATTATAGAGAAGACTGTTGAGCTCGGTGTGTACGAAATCATCCCAGTTGAGATGAAGAACTGTGTTGTTAAGCTTGATGATAAGAAGAAAGAGTCAAAGACTAAGCGTTATCAGGCTGTAGCTGAAAGTGCTGCAAAGCAGAGTAAACGCAGTATCATTCCAAATGTTCATGAAGTAATGAAATACGAGGATGCACTCGATTATGCACGCGAGATTTCGGATGTGATTCTATTGCCTTATGAGAATGAAGATGGAATGAAGGCTACGAAAGCGGCTTTGGAGAAGATTAAACCGGGCACGAGCGTCAGTGTATTTATCGGGCCAGAGGGTGGATTCGCGCCTGAGGAAATCGAGAAGTCTCAGGATGCTGAGATTATCTCGCTCGGAAAGAGAATCTTGAGAACAGAAACAGCTGCGATTACTACAGTTGCCATGCTGATGCTTCATTCTGAAATGATATAGATTGGTTAGGTTAGATTAGATGTGTGAGTTTTGATAGGGGAGTTTGATTTGGATAAGCAGATTAGTTTGAAGAAGAGAATATTCAATATTATCCAGATTGGAAACCGCGCTGATATCATAAGTCGATTATTTGACTATTTCATCGTGGCGACTATCTTTGTAAATATTACGGTGATGGTGTTGGAAACCTTTTCTGAGCTGGATAAATACAGCGGAATTTTCGATGTCGTAGAACTGGTTACTATGCTGATATTCTGCGTAGAGTATGCACTTCGAATCTGGACAGCAAATTTTCTGTTTCCAGAAGAGAACAGGGTTAAAGCTGTATTTAAATTCGTAGTTTCATATGACGGTATAGTTGATTTGTTTACTATCCTTCCGTTCTTCTTTATGAGTGGATTTGTAGCATTCAGACTGCTTAGGGTTGTCCGAATTTTTAACCTCTTTAGAATCAACCCGAACGTGGATTCGTTTAACGTCATCACATCGGTCCTTTATGAAAAAAAGAATCAGATAGCATCTTCCATGTTTATAATCGCTGTCCTCATGCTGGCATCATCTATATGTATGTACAGCGCCGAGAACCCGGCACAGCCAGAGAATTTCAGCAATGCATTTGATGGAATCTGGTGGAGTGTGTCGACACTGCTTACTATCGGATATGGTGATGTCTATCCTGTAACGCTCGTCGGAAAAATAATGGCTATATGTATAGCATTCCTCGGAGTCGGAGTAGTGGCTATTCCTACAGGTATTATTTCTGCAGGTTTCGTAGAGCAGTACCATAAAGCGCAGGCGAGCGCAGATGCTTTAAATATAAATCTGCAGACTGTAATTGTAGACATAGACAGCAGATGGATAGGCCTCAGTGTCGGCGAAGTACTCGACCAGTTTGGAATACATATCGTTTTGGTACAGAGAGGGGATGTCCTCATACAGCCAAACGACAAGTATATAGTTGAAATGCACGATGCCCTCGCGGTATGGGAGGGCAAGGTAAGAGGAAGAGATTAATGATTCTTCTTATATTCCTTTGGCGTGCAACCGCAGTAGGACATAAACAGTTTTGAAAAATAAGAAGCACTTCCAAATCCCAGGGATGCAGCTATTTCAGAGATAGATGCACGAGAGTGGACGAGGAGGACTTTTGCTCGACGTATACGTGTCTGCTGAATGTATTCGGTCAGGCTTAAATCATAGTTTTTTCTAAAAATATCAAATATTAAACTTCTATCTACACCGCAGTGACGAGCTATGTCAGCTGCGGTGATTTTTTCTGAAATATGATCATCTATGTAGTTCTCGCAGGTGATGCAGATATCTGTGTGAAACTGGAAATTCTGACCTTTTTTGACGAGGTTGCAGAGCGCATAAGTTCCTTGTTCTATAACTTTTGAATTCATATTCAGTGATTCACCTACGGCAATCTTTGAGATACAGGAGTGGAAGACCTCGATGACTTCTTCCTTTGGCGCGCGCGTCTTTAGAGCAGCACGTCGGGCAGAGGAAAGTAGAGGAATCATCAGATGATGTTCGTAATACATGTATTCATCGTGTCTGTCGCGGATGTGTAGGCGGAATCCCTCCCAGAGTTTCGTGAGCTCGGTGAGGTTTCCGGACTCGACCGCTGATTCGACTCTGGATTCAAAGAGGAGGAGGGTTTTGTAGTCGGATTCGATGACATTGGCGGAGTCGTAATAAGTCTTCCTTTCGTGAGGAATATGATTCTTCTGCAAAATAGTATCGATATCGATTCTGGTATAGTAGAGAATCATAATGATACTGGAAAGCACTTCCGCAAAGTATTTCTCATCGATGATAGGAGAACGCTTTGTGGCGCGGTCTATCGTGATGATTTCTTCCTTTGTCATATATTCTCTCTTAAATTTGATGACACGAGATCGTGAAAAAGGTCTGGTGAAAGCTGGCCCGATGATCAGGTAGTCGTTAGTTGAAAGCGGGATGATTCCCATGTATGAGTCATAAGGTGTGACTTTCATGTATGGAATCTTTTGCTCAAATAGCGCACTGTCTAAGCCCAGAATTAGCTTTGAAATAAGTCTCGCGGGAACTATTTCGTGGCTCACTGTTGGAATACAGTATGTACATCTACCATTTTTGGAAACTACAGATAGTGGTAGCTTGAAATAGTTATAAATCTCTTGAATTATAGGGTGATATTTTTTTGAATCCGACATCTAAAAGCCTCCGATTGTTATAATTTTCTCTCCGATTATTATATATTAAAAGCTTGTTAATTGATATACTATTTTTAGACATAAATTTGTCAATAATGCCTTCTAGAAAGGGTAATGATAAATGGATAAGAGGGAATTTAAAGAATCAGAACTAATGACACCATATTCATTGGATCCGGACAGAAATAAAAAGGATCCGCGCGCTGGAATCATTCCAGACTGCGTAGATATGGATGCGCCATTCAGAGAGCCTTTGGCTAGATTTGCTACTATGGTAACAGATCGCAAAGACATCAAGCTTGGCAAAGAAAAAATCACAAAGGAAAGCCCAGAGTATTGGGGTATCGCCGGAATGATCACCGACGAGCAGTGTGAAATCGGTCTGAAGATGGAGAAGAGAAAGCCTAGAACATTTGCGGAAATCCAGGCACTCTGTCCAGAGTACGATGCTGAGACACTTCAGAAGAATCTCGATGAGATGGCCTTTAATGGAATCATCGAGTACAACTGGGAAAATGACAGACGCGAGAAGCAGTATGTAGTTCCTATGTATGTACCGGGTTCAGCCGAATTCGGAAACATGAGCCCAACACTTTATGCAGCTCATCCTGAAGTGGGTCCTTTCTTTGAGCGTATGAGTAGAATCCCGCTTGAAGGACTCACAAACATGGTTCCTATGGGTGGAGCCGGAATCGGAATGCATGTTATTCCGGTTGAAAAAGCTATCGATGCAACTAGTACTTCTGCATCAATCGAGCACATTACACATTGGCTTGACAAGTATGATGGAAAGTATGCTGCTTCACCATGTTCTTGCCGTAAGTCAAGAAAGACTTTCGAAGAAGGCTGTGCTGATGATCCTGAAAGCTGGTGTATCGCAGTAGGCGATATGGCTGACTGGGTTGTCGAGACAAAGAAGGGTGGTCACTATATCGATAGAGACGAAGTAATGCGTATTCTCAAGAAAGCTGAGGATAACGGCTTTGTTCATCAGATCACAAATATCGATGGTGAGGACAAGATTTTTGCCATCTGTAACTGTAATGTAAACGTATGCTATGCGCTTCGTACATCACAGCTTTTTAATACACCTAATATGTCACGTTCTGCATATGTTGCACATGTTGATAAAGATAACTGTGTAGCTTGTGGACGTTGTGTAGAGGTTTGCCCGGCAGGTGCAGCTACACTTGGACAGAAACTTTGCAAGAAAGACGGAAGCGAAGTAGTTTATCCTAAGATGCCACTTCCAACAGAGCAGAAATGGTCTAGCGAAATGTGGACAGAAGACTACCGCGATATCAACCGTATCAATACACATAAGACAGGTACAGCTCCATGTAAGACAGCTTGTCCTGCACATATTCCTGTACAGGGATATATCAAGATGGCTTCTCAGGGCAGATATGAAGAAGCACTCGCACTTATTAAGAAGTACAATCCACTTCCAGCAGTTTGCGGTCACGTATGTAACCGTCGTTGTGAAGATGCTTGTACACGTGCGACTATCGACCAGGCTCTCGCTATCGATGAAGTAAAGAAATTCGTAGCTATGAGAGATCTGAAATCTAACACACGTTATATTCCAGAGAAGGTTGTACCAAAGGTTGATGGTGAATTTGATGAAAAAATCGCTATCATCGGTGCTGGTCCTGCTGGTATCTCATGCGCTTACTATCTGGCACTTAACGGCTATAAGCCAACTCTGTTTGATAAGAACCAGAAGCCGGGTGGAATGGTAACTTACGGTATTCCATCATTCGTTATGGAAAAAGACGTAGTAGAAGCTGAAGTTGATGTACTTCGCGAACTTGGAGTAGATATCAGACTCGGTGTAGAAGTAGGAAAAGATATTACTCTCAAAGAACTTCGTGAGCAGGGATACAAAGCTTTCTATATCGCTATCGGATGTCAGGGTGGACGTGGAATCAACGTTCCTGGCGAAGATGCTGAAGGCGTAATGAAGGGTGTAGATCTCCTCCATACTGTAATCGATGATGAAAGCTATAAGTTAAACGGTGATACAGTAGTAATCGGTGGTGGTAATGTAGCTATCGACGTAAGCCGTACAGCAGTTCGTTGCGGTTCATCAAAGGTTACACAGGTTTCACTTGAAACACGTGATATCATGCCAGCTCTTCCGGAAGAAATCGAGCTCGCAGAGTCAGAAGGAATCGCAATCGAAGGTGGTTGGGGACCTAAGGAAATTCTCACAGAGAATGGCAAGGTTACAGGAATCGTATTTAAGAAGTGTACACAGGTTAAGAATGCAGAAGGTCGTTTCGATCCTAAGTATGATGAGAACGAGACTATGACTATCGAGTGTTCTAACGTTATCCTCTCTGTAGGACAGATGACAGTTTGGGGTGACCTCCTCGAAGGTGAGAACGTAGAGTTCAGAGGACCAGCTCCAGTAGCTGACAAGGTTACATTCCAGACTACAGTTCCAGATATCTTCGTAGGTGGAGATATGTTCTACGGACCTAGATTTGCTATCGATGCTATCGCTTGCGGTAGAGAAGGTGCTGTTTCAATCCACAGATTTGTACAGCCACATTCATCACTTACTATCGGACGTGATCCTAACTTCTTCATCGAGCTCAACAAAGATGATATCAGCGTATCTGGTTACGATACAGTTGGTCGTCAGGTTGCTGGAACAAAGAAGTCAGAAGATGGAAAACTCACATTCCGTGATACAAAGGAAATCTTTACAGAAGAGCAGGTTAAGCTTGAAACTTCACGTTGCTTAGGCTGTGGCGCTTCTATCGTAGATCCTAATAAGTGTATCGGTTGTGGACTTTGTACTACACGTTGTGAATTTGATGCTATCAAGCTCACACGTGATAACCCTGATTGCTCTACAATGCGCAGAGCGGAGGATAAGCTGAAGTACATCCTTCCATACGCAGCAAAGCAGGCTATCAAGCGTCCATTTATTAAGAAGACTCCAAAGGAGACTGCTTGGTTATAGAAATAATCTATGGTTATTACATAGAAAATGTCGGTCGCGAAAGCGGCCGACTCTAAATAAAGGTAATTAGTGTAATTTGAATAAAGAAATACCCCAGTTTTGCAGAACTTGAAAGTTTATCTTTCAACTCCCCGTTCTGCAAAGCTGGGGTTTCTTATTAAGCAGATATATTTATTAGATGGTTTACAATTCTTTGTCGACGTCTACTTTGTCGATCATGACATTTAGGATTTCGACGTCAGTCTCTTTCATACCGATTTTTCCGATATAACCCATGTTTTTAATGGTTTTTTCGACATCATCTTCGATGAAACCTTCGCCACCTTTGAACTCATCATCAGAAATACTCATATAGTGAGCCATGATAGCGGCATTTACGCTGGAACAAATCTTTGCAGCGCAGCTAGGTTTAGCGCCGTCGCATACGATACCGCCGACATTTCCGAGAGTATTTGTGATAGTACGTCCGATAGCATTTATATCACCGCCTGCCATATATGTGATAGCGGCACCGCTGGCAGTAGCAGCACTTACAGCTCCACAAAAAGCAGAAAGTGCTCCGATATAATGCTTTATATAAATTGAAACGAGGTTACTGATCAGGAGTGCACGATATTTCTTCTCTTCTGAGATATTCCACTCCTCAGCAAAAGTTAGAACCGGCATAGTTACTGTGATACCCTGGTTACCGCTACCTGAATTTATAACTACAGGAAGTGGGCAACCACTCATACGGGCATCTGAGCCGGCAGCTGCACGTGCACAAGCTCTGGCTTTTACATCATCTCCCCATGTTTCGAGGAATGTTTTTCCGACACGAGCGCCCCAGTTATTTTTCAGTCCTTCGTCAGAAATAGCTGTATTGCATTCAATCTGTCTATCCAGAATAGGCTTTACGCAGTTTATATTTACACTTTCTGCATAAGTGAGAATACCGCGTAGAGACATCTTTTTATAATCCAGTTTTATCTTTTTCGCAGAGTCTTCGTTCTCATTATCTTCGATAGATTTGTGAGCTTCGAGGAGAGTTTCGTCATCACGCTGAATCAGAGTGATATTTGTATGGTTATCCTCGATGAGTACGACTGCTGAGTGATTTGCACTAGTTGCTGTCGCCTTGATGTAGAGGTTTGGAACACCTTCCTCGAGTTCGACTTCGCAGAACCCGTCGCGAACCATCTCTCCGGCTTTCTTTCTGTCGTCGTCTGTTACGCAGGCGATAACCTCGAGTTCCTTTGCAGGATCTCCACCGATGAGACCGAGAGTGGCAGCTACTTCGATGCCCTTCTGATTTCCGGAGTTAGGAACGGTAACTCCCTTTACATTCTTTATAATATTTCCTGAACAACGTACGTTTAGATGAGTGGCTTCTTCGCCGAGTACTTCTCCAACCTTTGCGGCAGCGTATGCCACAGCGATAGGCTCAGTACATCCCATAGCCGGTACGAGCTCTGATTTGAGAATATTTGTATAGTTATTACATTCTGCTAATGATAAATCCATATAGCCTCCTTTATCACAAAAGTACATTTACTATAACAGGGTTTTGAGGCAGGCGGCGGACAGATTTTGAGTTTTTTTATGTAAAAAACAAAAATAGTGTTGATAATAAATTAACGAAAGAGTACAATGAAGATGCAGAAAAACTTGAGAAGCTCCAGTAAAGGAGAACTTTTATGAGTAAATTAATATCTCAGAATGGTAAGAAGAGTGTTTATGTCGAGGGAAATAAGCTCATCAAAGTCTTTGATAGCGACTTTCCTAAAGACGAAGTATTTCATGAAGCTTTCGTAAATACACGTATCGAAAATATCGAAGGCTTAAATGTACCAAAGGTTTTGGGAATTACTATGGATTCTGAAGGACGTTTCGGAATCGAGAAGGAGTATATCCCAGGAAAGACTTTGCTCGAACTTATGGAAGAGAATCCATCAAAGGTTGACGAATACATCGATCAGATGGTTGATCTGCAGATGGAAGTTTTCAAGAAGAGAGCGCCTATGCTTACACGTATGCGTGACAAGCTTACTTTCCAGATTAATGGTTTGAATACTATAGATGCCGGTGCTAGATATGAGCTCCTCACGCGCTTGAATTCTATGCCAAAGCATTTTAAGCTCTGCCATGGAGATTTCAGACCTTCTAATATCATCGTAGGTGAAGATGGAAAGCTTTATCTCATCGACTGGGTACACGCTACTCAGGGTAACGCTTCAGGTGATGTTGCGAGAACATACCTCACTTTGTATCTCAAAGATCCTGAAATCGCAAAGAAATATTATAATAATTTCTGCTCAAAGACAAAGACAGATGTAGACTACATAAAGAAATGGTTGCCTATCATTGCAGCAGCTAACCTCACAAAGAACAGACCAGAAGAAAAAGAACTTCTCGAAAGCTGGTTGAACTTTAGTGATTTAATGTAAATTAAATAGTCGAAGTTGTTTTTTAAACACCTGTGGACTCCTCTTTGCTATCAAAGAACGTGGATAGCAAAGCGAAGTTTACGGGTGTTTTTTTCAAATATATTTGTGTGAAATCTTTTTCGATAAAAAAATAACAAAATGTATTGACAAATGATTAACGAGATTCTATACTTTAAATCGTTGAATGAATAGGGTTATTTAGAGCTATTTCAAAGTTTTCTGCAAAGATTTATGGTGTTAGAAATACAGGAGGAAGATTTATTATGAGTCAGGAATTTACAAATCCGGACGTAGTTAAAGATATGGAATCTCTCGAAGCAAAGATTGCGGTTGTTAGAGCAGCACAGAGAGAATACGCTACATATTCACAGGAGCAGGTAGATGCTATCTTTAATGCAGCAGCTACAGCAGCAAACCTTCAGCGTATCCAGCTCGCTATGGATGCAGTTGAAGAAACTGGAATGGGTGTAGTAGAAGATAAAGTTATAAAGAATAACTACGCAGCAGAATATATCTACAATAAATATAAAAACTGGAAGACTTGCGGCGTAATCGAGGAAGATCCGGCATACGGAATTCAGACTATTGCTGAACCTCTCGGATTAGTAGCAGCAGTTATTCCTACTACAAATCCTACATCTACAGCTATCTTTAAGACATTGCTGTGCTTGAAGACTAGAAACGCAATCATCATCAGCCCACATCCACGTGCAAAGAAATGTACTATCGATGCAGCTAGAATCGTACTCGAAGCTGCAGTAAAGGCTGGTGCACCTGAGAATATCATCGGATGGATTGATGAACCATCACTTGAGATGACAAATGAAATCATGGCTCAGGCTGATTGTATCCTCGCTACAGGTGGTCCTGGAATGGTAAATGCAGCTTACTCATCAGGAACTCCAGCTCTCGGTGTAGGTGCCGGAAACAACCCTTGCATCATCGATGATTCAGCAGATATCGAAAGTGCTGTTTCATCTATCCTTCACTCAAAGACTTTTGATAATGGTATGATCTGTGCTTCAGAGCAGTCGGTTACAGTACTTTCAAAAGTTTACGATGCAGTAAAGAAAGAATTCGAGAAGCGTGGTGCTTACTTCCTTTCAAAGGCTGAAATCGAAAAGCTTAGAGGTGTAATCCTGATCAATGGTTCCCTCAATGCAAAGATCGTAGGTCAGCCGGCATGGAAGATCGCAGCACTCGCTGGTATCGAAGTTCCTCATGATAAGAAGGTTCTCATCGGAGAAGTTACAGATACATCAAAGGCTGAGCCTTTTGCACACGAGAAGCTTTCACCTGTACTCGCAATGTACAAGGCAAAAGATTTCGATGATGCTTTAAAGAAAGGTCAGCAGCTCCTCATGGATGGCGGCCCTGGACATACTGCTTCAATCTTTATCGATCCTCGCGAAACAGAAAAGATTAGAAAGCATGAAGTAACTATGCATGCTTGCCGTATCCTTCATAACCAGCCTAGCGCACAGGGTGGTTTGGGAGACTTATACAACTTCAAACTCACTCCATCACTTACATTGGGATGTGGTTCATACGGCGGAAACTCAGTTTCTGAGAACGTAGGTGTAAAACATATGTTGAATTACAAACATGTAGTTGAGAGGAGAGAGAATATGCTCTGGTTCAGAACACCTGAAAAAGTTTACTTCAAGAAAGGCTGTATGCCAGTAGCTCTTCAGGAATTAAAAGAAGTTTATGGAAAGAAGAAGTGCTTCATCGTAACTGACTCTTTCCTTGCAAAGGCAGGATTTACAAAGCCTATTACAGATGCTCTTCATGAGATGGGTATCGATTATACAGTATTCTCAAATGTTCAGCCAGATCCTACACTGGCAAACGCTACAGAAGGTGCTGAACTTATGAGAAAGTATGAACCTGATTGCATTCTTGCATTCGGTGGTGGTTCAGCTATGGATGCCGGAAAGATTATGTGGGTTCTCTATGAGCATCCAGATGTTAAATTTGAAGATATGGCTATGAGATATATCGATATCCGTAAGAAGGTATATCAGTTCCCTAAGATGGGAGAGAAAGCTCTCTTTGTAGCTGTTCCTACATCTTCAGGAACAGGTTCTGAGGTAACACCTTTCGCGGTTATCACAGATGAGAAGACAGGTACAAAGTACCCTATTACAGATTATGAGCTTCTTCCAAACATGGCTATTATCGATACAGACAATATGATGACACAGCCAAAGGGACTTACAGCTGCATCAGGTGTCGATGTACTCGTACATGCTCTCGAAGCTTATGCTTCAATGATGGCTACTCCTTATACAGATGGTCTGGCACTTCAGGCTATGAAGAGAGTATTCGAGTACCTTCCAACAGCTTATAACGAACCTGATAACGTAAAGGCTCGTAACGAAATGGCAAATGCATCATGTATGGCAGGTATGGCATTCGCAAACGCATTCCTCGGAATCTGCCACTCTATGGCACATAAGCTTGGTGCTTATCACCATATCCCTCACGGACTTGCAAATGCACTTCTTCTTACAGAAGTAATCCGTTACAATGCATCAGAGCAGCCTGCAAAAATGGGTACATTCCCACAGTATGAATATCCACATACTATGGCTCGTTATGCAGAATGTGCACGTTTCGTAGGTATCGCTGAGAAAGACGATGCAAAGGCTGTAGAGAAGCTCTGCCAGAAGATTTGCGAATTAAAGAAGGCTGTAGGTATCAAAGAAACTATCGCAGATTATAACGTAACAGAAGAAGATTTCCTGGCTACATTGGACGAGATGAGCGTAAATGCTTTTGATGATCAGTGTACAGGTGCTAACCCTCGTTATCCACTCATTTCCGACCTTAAGGAAATGTATAAACTCGCATTCTATGGAAAGAAATACCAGAAGAACGAGTTCACACCAGAGGAAGTACTTCCTTGTGTAAAGGAATACTCAAAATAAATCTCCTTAAATCGTTTTAACAGAAGAGAAGCACCCCGTATGGGGTGCTTCTCTTCGTTATGCCGATTGAAAAATGATAGTTGTCTTTTATAAACATATTATTTATGCTATAATGCATAACGATAAATGATTATTAATGTCACGAGATAGGAACATGACGCGAGGGATAATCAACAAAAATATAGGGTTGGCCTAATTAGCGGGCTATAAAGAGAACCACATCCTGTTTTGGGGTGTGGTTTTTGCTTTTTTAATAGAGAGGATAAGAAGAAGCAAGTTTTACTTGAAGCAATACATAGGGATTAGCGATAAAAGTATATTCCTATGTAAAAGTAAGGAGTAACAAGCTAAAGATGTATGAAGCAATACATAGAGATTAGCAAGAAAAGTAAATCTCTATGTAAAAGTTGATTGCGACAAGCTAGAACTACTTGAAACAATACATAGGAATTAGCGGAAAAGTAAATCCCTATGTAAAAGTAAGGAGTAACAAGCTAAAACTACCTGAATCAATACATAGGAATTTGCAAGATTTGCAATTCCTATGTAAAAGTAAGAAATAACCACGCCATTATGATGTGTGCTGAAGTTAAGTACAGATCATAAAGGTGTGGTTATTTTGTTGAAAAGATTTGTTTATTAAAAAAGACCGGTAGAACCGGTCTATAAAGCATTTATTTCTGTAATCTATCGATTAAATCTGATACAAGGGGTTTGTCAACTAAAGTGTGTAAGTTCATTCTTCCAATTCTTTCCGCAGCTTAGTGCGGTATAGTGTGCTGACCGATATTCCGGTCATCGCAGCGACCTGATTGTAGGAATAGCTTTCAAGAAGAT